>Ga0209127_100093_pt1 | contig 44650 bp, 42 predicted proteins | sample LakSupMetagenome_FD_187469 | JGI IMG/M metagenome (GOLD analysis project Ga0209127, IMG submission 187469) | Freshwater microbial communities from Lake Superior, Canada - Sta WM archaea (SPAdes) (version 2) | ecosystem: Environmental > Aquatic > Freshwater > Lake | place: Lake Superior, Canada... | reverse complement strand
AGAGTTTCACGGCGAACCCCGCAACCGCCACGACGCAGGTTGCCCGCAGCGAAGCGGAGGGTCGCGGACATTCGGGTCGCCTTCTTTGATCTGACCTTTCTTGGCGAATCAAGAAAGGGCAGTCGGCCGCCGGGCCGAGACCCGGCCTCGAAAAACAACCACCCGGCAGGGGCAGAAACGAGCAACACCAGGGGCAGAAACGAGCAACAGCAGGGGACGGCCCCGTTCAAGACTCCTTGAACAGCCTCTCCCCCACAAAATCCACAAACGCCCTCACCTTAGGCGACAACTGCCGACTCGACGCCCACAGCGCCGAAAACTGCCCCGTGTGCGTCAGGTCCTCCGCCAGCACCCGCTGCAGCTCGCCACGCCCCAGTGCATCCCGCGCCAGGAAGTCCGGCATATAGGCCAGCCCCATGCCCGCCACGGCCGCGCCCAGCATGGCTTCCATGTTGTTGCAGACCAGGGCGGCGGGCAGGTGGGGCGGCATGCCGGGCAGCACCCATTCCTCCAGCTTGCCGCTGCTCAGGAAGCGGTAGCGCAGGCAGCTGTGCTGTGCCAGTTCGGCGGGGGATTGCGGTATGCCCCGTGCCGCCAGGTAGTCGGGCGAGCCGGCCAGGATGAAGCGGAACGGCCCCAGCCGGCGCGCGACCAGGCGCGAGTCGGCCAGTTCGCCGCTGCGGATGACCACGTCCAGGCCGGCCTCGACCACGTCCACCAGGTGGTCGTTGAAGTCCAGGTCCAGGTCAACCTCCGGGTACAGGGCCTGGAACTCGGGCAGCACGGGCAGCAGGAAGCGGTAGCCGATGGTGGGCAGGCTCACGCGCAGCCGTCCGCGCGGCGCCTCGGCGGCGGCCTGCATGGTGGCGCGCGCATCGTGCAGTTCATCCAGGATGCGGCGGCAGCGCTCGTGGAACAGCGCGCCTTCCTGCGTGAGGCGTACCTGGCGCGTGGTGCGCTGGAACAGGCGCAGGCCCAGTTGCTGTTCCAGCCGCGCCACGTTCTTGCCTACGGCCGAGGCCGAGATGCCCAGGGCGCGCCCGGCCTCGGCAAAGCTCAGCAGGTCGGCTGCACGCACAAAGGATTCGAGTCCGCTGAAGCTGTCCATGTCGATTGCCAACCCGGGGTTGGGAGTGTGGGGAGTCTGGCGCCTATTTTCACGGCATTGCAGCGCTTTTATCGTTCATGCATGCTTGGCCATGTGCGGCCGGGAAATTGCGAAAGCCTTGCCAACCATGTCCTCCTGCCTGACTTCTTCCCGCGCACCGGGTGCGCTCCACGGTACAGCGCGACCGCGTGCGTCCCCGGTCTGGGTGCTGTTGTCGGTGTGCCTTGCGGCGCTGGCGATGCCGCTGAGCTTTACCGGGCCGGCCGTGGCCCTGTCTGCGCTGCGCGAGGCGCTGGGCGGCGGGCCGCTGGCGCTCAACTGGGTGACGAATGCCTTCATGCTGAGCTTTGGCGCCACGCTGATGGCGGCCGGCGCGCTGGCCGATCTGCACGGGCGGCGGCGCGTTTTCCTGACCGGGCTGGGCGTGGTGCTGGCCAGTGCGCTGGCCCAGGCCTGCCTGGGCGGGCAGGGGGCCATTGTCGTGTTCAACCTGCTGCGTGCGCTGCAGGGTCTGGGCGCGGCGGCCGCGCTGGCGGGCGGCACGGCGGCGCTGGCCCAGGTGTTCGACGGGACGGCGCGCATGCGTGCCTTCAGTGGCGTGGGCACGTCGTTTGGCGTGGGCCTGGCCTTCGGGCCGCTGCTGTCGGGCTGGTTGCTGGGCGTGGCGGGCTGGCGCGGCGTGGTGCTTTGCGTGGCCGCCGTGGCGCTGGCCGCGCTGGTGCTGGGGCTGCGCTGCATGCCTCAGTCGCGCAATCCGAAGGCGCAGCGGCTGGACCGGGCCGGTGCGCTGCTGTTCACCGCAGCCCTGGCGCTGCTGACCTGGGGCGTGCTGCAGGGGCCGGAGGCGGGCTGGTCCAGCGGGGCGGCGCTGCTGCCGCTGGCCGGTGCCGCGCTGGCGCTGGCGGCCTTTGTGGCCGTGGAGCGGCGCGTGCAGCAGCGCACGGGGCAGCCCATGCTGGACCTGTCGCTGTTTCGCTATCCGCGTTTCGTGGGCGTGCAGTTGCTGGCGGGTGCGCCGGCCTATGCCTTCGTGGTGCTGCTGGTGCTGCTGCCGGTGCGCTTCATCGGCGTGGAGGGCATGGCGCCGCTGCAGGCGGGGCAGCTGATGTTTGTGCTGTCCCTGCCCATGCTGTTCGTGCCGTTGCTGGCGGGCTGGCTCACGCGCTGGGTTTCGGCCGCGCTGCTGTGCCTGGCGGGGTTGCTGGTTTGCGCGGCGGGCCTGCTGTGGCTGGGCGGGTGCGCGCCGGGCACGGCCTTTGCGCAGATGGCGCCCCCGTTGCTGCTGATAGGCCTGGGCATCGGGCTGCCCTGGGGTTTGATGGATGGCCTGGCCGTGAGCGTGGTGCCCAGCGAGCGCGCCGGCATGGCCACGGGCATTTTCAGCACGGTGCGCGTGGCGGGCGAAGGCATGGCGCTGGCGCTGGTGGGCGCGGGGCTGGCTGCATTGCTGGCATGGCGTCTGTCGGCCCTGGCAGCTCAGGCGCCCCAGGCGGTGCAGGCGGTGCATGCCACCGGCCGCGCGGCGCAGTTGCTGGTGACGGGGAACATCGCCGAGGCCATGGCCCTGCTGCCCGGCCTGTCTGCACCCGCCGTGCTGGCGGCCTATGGCCAGGCCTTTGGCACCTTGCTGGATGTGCTGGCAGGCATCACGGTGCTCACGGCGCTGGCGGTGTACGGCTTCCTGCGTGCCGGGGCCCCCACGGATACCGGTACGGGCACGGACATGGCACATGCCTGACAATCGCGGGTTTCACTCAGCCGCCAGCCGCTTTTCGCCATGTCAGAGGAATCCCAGAACAACGCCCCCCAGACCCCCTATGAATGGATCGGCGGCGAGCCCAGGGTGCAGGCCCTGGTGGACCGTTTCTACGATCTCATGGACCTGGAGCCCGGCTATGCCGAACTGCGTGCCGCCCACGGCAGCACCCTGGCCGATGCGCGCCAGAAGCTGTTCTGGTTCCTGTGCGGCTGGCTGGGCGGCCCCGACCATTACCAGGACCGCTTCGGCCACCCGCGCCTGCGCATGCGCCACATGCCGTTTTCCATCGGCATTCTTGAGCGCGACCAGTGGGTGGCCTGCATGGACCAGGCCATGGGCGAGACCGGCGTGCCCGAGGATTTGCGCGTGCGCCTCAAGGCCAGCTTCATGAACACGGCCGACTGGATGCGGAACCGGTAGCAGGTGGCTGCCCCCGGCGCTGCTGAAAAAAAGGGCCGGCCCCCTGCAGGAGGCCGGCCCAAGCAGCAATCGGTTGGGGTTCAGAGCTTTTCGTCGCGCATGTAGTACCAGTGGTACAGGAACCGCTGCCCCAGCCGGCGAAACGGCGCAAACGCGGGCGAGCGCACCATGTTGAAGACGTTCGGATACTCCAGCTCCGAGTTGTAGATGGGCAGCTCGAAGGTCTTGCTCTGGCGCCCCGCGATGCGCTCGGCCATGCGACGGCCCGCGTGGGCCGAGAAGGAGACGCCGTTGCCGCCATAGCCCACGGCGTAGAAGATGCTCTGGGCCGGATCGGGCTGGAAGACGCGCGGCATCATGTCGTGGCTCACATCGACCCAGCCCCACCAGGAGTAGTCGATGGTGATGCCCTTGAGCGCCGGGAACTTGCGGTGCAGGCCGTCCACCAGCTTGGCCATGTGGATGGGGTTGGGCGCATCGGCACCCGTGACGGCGCTGCGGCTGCCGATCTGCACGCGGTTGTCGGGCAGGCGGCGGTAGTAAAAGCGCAGCGTGCGGGTGTCGGTGATGACCTGGGTGGTCTTGAAGCCCGTGGCCTCCAGCTCCTGCTCGGTCAGCGGCCGCGTGACCAGCGAGTTCGAGAGGATGGGCATGATCTTGGAGCGCAGGCTGCCATGCAGGGCGTTGCTGGTGTAGCCGCCCGTGGCAAAGCCCACGGCGCGCGCCCGCACGGTGCCGCCGGGCGTGCGCAGGTGGTGCACGCCGTTGCGCGTCTCGACGCCCAGCACCGGGCTGGCCGGGTGCACCTTGACGCCCAGCTCCCGCGCCTTGCGCAGGTAGCCGAAGGCCAGCTTGAGCGGGTGCACGCCGATGCCGTCGGGCTCGTGCATGGCGCCGTGGCTGTCGGCATCGTTCACATAGTCGCGGCGCAGCTCCTCGGGGCTGAGCATGCGGGCGTCGTACCCGAAGACCTCGCGCATGATCTGGGTCTCGTTGCGCAGGAAGTCGAGTTTCTTTTCGCGGTGGGCGATGTAGAGGTGGCCACCGGGCTGGGGCTCGCACTCGGGGAATTCGGCCACCAGGTCCTTGAAGGTCTGGAAGCCCTCGCGGATCTCGGCGTCGAGCTTGAGCGCCACGTCCTTGCCCCAGCGCGCAATCCACTGCGAGCGGTACAGGCGCCCGCTGGCGTTCTGCCCCTGGCCGCCATTGCGGCTGGTGCAGCCCCAGGCGGTCTGGTTGGCGTCCAGCACCACGGCGCGGATGCCGTGCTCGCGCGCCAGGAACAGGGCCGTGGCCAGGCCCGTGAAGCCCGAGCCGACGATGGCCACGTCCACGTCCATGTCGCCGCTGACGGGGCCGTCATCGTCTGGCGGGCGTCCCGCCGTGCCGACCCAGTAGGTGGGCGCATAGCCCGTGCCGTGGCCCGGGTTGGCGGCCACCAGCGGGTCGTACTGAGGGTCGTAGGGACGCAGGTGGCTGGGGCGGATGTCCTCGGCTTTCATGGCGGATGTCTCCTGGTGCGGCGGCTTGGGATCTGCCGCTTTTTGCTATGGATTCGGTGGAATGGGGCCAATGCCGGCAAGCCTTGCAAGGCGGTGCGCCGACGATGGAATCAGCATAGCCAGCAGGCCATGGAGCCAGTTAGCGCCACAGCCCAGCTTTCGATAGAGCCAGTGGCGGCCGGTGCGCGCGCCTGGACCTAACGATTGATGGCATCTGGTTCTAACGGGTCCGTGTGCCTGCTACCTACCATGGCCCATCGACATTTCGATGACGCGGCGCGGCGGCCCTGCCCGGGGCCCGGCGCCGTGGTACCCACCACAGACAAGGAGACAGCATGAGCGCAGACACCAACCCTCCAGATGCCCAGTTCCTGGCCCGCTTTGCCGAGGCCTGGAACCGCCACGACATCGAGGCCCTGATGGGCTTCATGGCCGATGAGTGCGAGTTCCACGCCGTGGCCGGGCCCGATCTCATGGGCCGCAGCTTCGTCGGCCGCCAGGCGGTGCGCGAGGGCTTTCAGATGGCCTGGCAGGCCTTCCCCGATGCGGCCTGGCTCGATGGAGACCATTTCGTGCAGGGCGACCGTGGCGTGTCCGAGAGCACCTTCAAGGGCACCAAGGCCGACGGCCTGCGCGTGGAAGCGCGCATGGTGGATGTCTTCACCTTCAAGGACGGAAAGATCGCCGTGAAGAACGCCTTCCGCAAGGACCGCCCGCCGGTGGCGGCCGCCTGACGGCGCGGGGCCTTGCGGCCCCGTGCCACCGGGAACACCGGATACGCCACGGCAAGGCGCGCACCTGCGCAGCCACCACAACAGAGCATCAGCCGTGGCGCCTGAACGCAACAGGAGACAAGACATGATCGGACATCAGCAAGCCTCTTCGCCGGGGCTTTCACACGGGCTCAAACAGCGGCACATGACCATGATCGCCCTGGGCGGCGTCATCGGCGCCGGGCTGTTCGTGGGCAGCGGCGTGGTCATCAAGTCGGCCGGGCCGGCCGCGATTCTTTCCTTCCTCATCACGGGCCTGCTCGTGGTGCTTGTCATGCGCATGCTGGGCGAGCTGGCCTGCTCCATGCCCGGCGGAGGGTCCTTCTACGAATATGCGCGAGAGGCCTGGCGCGACCGCCCCGGCGTGGGCCGGCTGGCAGGCTTTCTGACGGGCTGGATGTACTGGTACTTCTGGGTAATCGTCGTGGCGCTGGAGGCCGTGGCCGGTGCCGACCTGGTGCGCTACTGGCTGCCCGATGTCCCCAACTGGAGCATCAGCCTGGTGCTGCTGGTGATGCTGACACTGACCAACCTGGTCTCGGTGAAGTCCTTTGGCGAGTTCGAGTTCTGGTTCGCCTCCATCAAGGTGGCGGCCATCGTGGTCTTCCTGTTCGTGGCCGGCGTCTACGTGCTGGGCCTGACGCCTGCGTCGCAGGGCATGCACTTCGGCAACCTCACCGGCAATGGCGGCTTCATGCCCAACGGCATCGTGCCGGTGCTGACCGGGGCCGTGGCGGCCACGGGCTTTTACTTCGGCGCCGAAATCGTGACCATCGCGGCGGCTGAAACGGCCGAGCCGCAGAAGGCCGTGGCCAAGGCCACCAGCTCGGTGATCACGCGCGTGCTGGTGTTCTATGTGGGCTCCATCTTCCTGGTGGCCTGCCTGGTGCCCTGGGATGCGGTTGGCATCGCCACGCCGTATGTGAGCGCACTGAACACCATGGGCGTGCCCGCTGCCGCGCAGATCATGAACGCCATCGTGCTGACGGCCGTGCTGTCGGCGCTCAACTCGGGGCTGTATGCATCCTCGCGCATGCTGTTCGCGCTGACGCGGCGCGGCGATGCGCCCCAGGCGCTGGCCAAGGTCAGCCGCAACGGCGTGCCCACGCGCGCCATCCTGGTGGCCACGGTATTCGGCTACGGCGCCGTGGTGATGTCCTATGTGTCGCCCGACAAGGTGTTTGCCTTCCTGGTCAATTCCTACGGCACGGTGGCGATCTTCGTCTACATCCTGATCGCCATCTCGCAGCTGCGCCTGCGCTCCCGCCTGGAGCGCGAGGCGCCGCACCTGCTCAAGGTGCGCATGTGGTGCTATCCGTACCTGACCTGGTTCGCCATCTTCGGCATGCTGTCCATCGTCATCGCCATGGCCTTCATCCCCGAGCAGCGCACACCGCTGGCGCTGGGCGTGGCCAGCCTGTGCATCCTGCTGCTGGCCTATGGCGTGCGGCAGTTCCTGCAGCGTGGCGTGGCGCCGGTGGTGTCCTCGCTGTCCGAGGCCGCGCAGCCCGAGCCGCAAAAGTACTGACCCAGGGGCGACGGGACCGGCAGGGCCGGTCCCGGCCATTCCTTGCGTTACTTCTCGGACTGCTCCTCACGGATCGCATCGGCCAGGGCCTTCACGCCCTGGCCGATGTCGTTGGCGGGTATGGACTGGTAGCCCATGCGCATGTAGCTGCCGGGCGTGCCCGGGCGGGCGAAGAACACATCGCCGGGCTCGATGAGCACGCCGTGCGCTGCGGCGCGCTGCGCCAGGGCTTCGACAGGAATGTGGTCGGGCAGTTGCACCCAGCACGAGCCGCCGCCGCGCACGGGCGTGATGCGGCAGCCGGGGGCATGCTCGGCCATGGCGGCCGTCAGCGCCGCGTGCCGCTCCTTCTGCGCCTGTGCCAGGCGCCGCTGCTGGGCCTCGTAGTGGCCCAGGGAGATGAACATGGCCAGCGTGCGCTGCACGAAGGTGGCGGGGTGGCGGATCATGAGCCGGCGCAGCGCGCGCAGCTCGCGGATCAGCTCGGGCGCAGCCACGATGTAGCCCACGCGCAGGCCCGGCGCCAGGCTCTTGGACAGGCTGCCCACGTAGATCACGCGGTTGCTGCGGTCCAGGCTCTTGAGCGCCGGAATGGGCTGGCCGTCGAAGCTGCTCTCGCTCTCGTAGTCGTCCTCGATGAGGATGATGTCGTGCGCCTCGGCCATCTCCAGCAGCGCCTCGCGCCGCGCCAGCGGCATGGTCACGCCCGTGGGGCACTGATGGCTGGGCGTCACGTAGAGGTAGTCGAGCTGGCGCAGCAGCGGCGTGACCGGCAGGCCCTGGCCGTCCACCGGCAGCGGGATGACCTGGGAGGTACGGCTGCTGAAGATGTTGCGCGCGTCGGGGTAGCCGGGCTCCTCGATGCCCACGGCCGTGCCCTCGCGCATCAGCAGGTCTGCCACCATGTAGAGGGCGTGCTGCGCACCCACGGTGATGATCAGCTCGTCGGCCGAGGCCCAGACGCCGCGCCTGGGCAGGATCTTGGTCTGCACCTGCTGGATCAGCATCTCGTCGTCGCGCGCGATCTGGTCGGGCGCCCACTGGCGTATGTCCAGCACGCCCAGGGCCTTGAGGCAGCATTCGCGCCAGGCGGCCGTGGGAAACAGCTCCTTGTCGAACTGGCCGTACAGGAAGGGATAGGGGTAGCGCTGCCAGTCCTCTTCCTTGACGATGCTGCGCTGCTGGCTGGGCAGCAGCCACAGGCGCCGCGACCAGTCGGTGCGGCGGCCTTCGCCAGGGGTGCTGCTGGCCGCAGCGCCGCCCGGCGTGCGCCCCTTGAGTACGTCGGGATGGATGAAGTGGCCCTTGCGCTGGCGGCTCAGCAAAAAGGCTTCCTCGGCCAGCTGCTGGTAGGCCAGCACGACGGTGATGCGTGCCACGCCCAGGTGGCGCGCCAGCTCGCGGCTGGAGGGAATGGATTCGCCGGGTGCAAGGATGCCCGAGAGGATGGCATCGACCAGCATCTCGCGGATCTGGCCCTGCAGGCTCAGGGAGGGGCGGGCGCTGCGGCGAAACAGCTGCCCCCACATGGCGCCCTCGGGCGGTTGCGGCTGCGTGGCCGCGCGCTTGTCTGTCATGTCTTGTCGTTCCCGCCGCTGCGGCGGGCCGCTCGCTGTGTTTGTCTCCCGCGCAGGTGCAGGGCAGGGCCTGCATCCGCGACCGGCCAATATAGGCCAGCGCGGTGCGCCACGGGGCCCGGAGTTTGCGATGGTTGCAATTTTTGCGGAGAGGCCGGAAATTGATATACAATCGTTGTCTTGGCGGCTGTAGCTCAGCTGGATAGAGTACTTGGCTACGAACCAAGGGGTCGTGGGTTCGATTCCTGCCAGCCGCACCAAAACGACAAGCCTCAGAACTGCAAAGTTCTGAGGCTTTTTCGTTTCAGGCGCCCGCACAGAGGCCGTGGCAATGGCTCAGGCGCTGGGCAACGGTTATTTTTCGATATTTTCATGGTTTTCCGTAAGCGTTCAAAAAGCACGCTATAATTCGAAGCTTGGCGGCTGTAGCTCAGCTGGATAGAGTACTTGGCTACGAACCAAGGGGTCGTGGGTTCGATTCCTGCCAGCCGCACCAAAACGACAAGCCTCAGAACTGCAAAGTTCTGAGGCTTTTTCGTTTGTGCTCAGTTGGTGCCGCCGTTGGTGTCGAGGTTTGTGCGGCGTCTTCGCCTGCTGCGGTGATCTGTGTGAAGATCGGCTCCCTATGAGCAAGGCTTTCACCAAGGAATCCGACGGCGACGACGATGATGAAGTCGGCCTGCCGCCCTTGCCGCCGGGCGGCAAGAACTACATCACGCCCCAGGGCTTCGAGCGGCTGAAGACGGAGCTGCTGGACCTGATCGACAACGAGCGCCCGCGCATCGTGGAAATCGTGCACTGGGCGGCCAGCAATGGCGACCGCTCCGAGAACGGCGACTATCTGTACGGCAAGAAGCGCCTGCGCGAGATCGACCGGCGCATCCGCTTTCTGACCAAGCGGCTGGAGATCGCCGAGGTGGTCGATCCCTCCGTGCATGCCGGCAGCGAGCAGATCTACTTCGGCGCCACCGTCACCTATGTCGATGACGAGGGCGAGGAGCGCACCATCACCATCATGGGCATCGACGAGGCCGACAGCGCACGCCAGCAGGTCAGCTGGATCGCACCCGTCTCGCGCGCCCTGCTCAAGGCCCGTGTGGGCGACGAGGTGGCCCTGCCCACACCCGCAGGTGTGCGCACGCTGGAAGTGCTGGAAGTCACCTACCCGGAGCCGGGCAGCGCCGCCGGGTGAGCGTTCAGGGCTGCAGTTTCTGCAGCAGCTCCAGCGTGGGATAGCCGTCGGCCACCAGGCCCTGGCTTTGCTGGAACTGGCGCAGGCCCGCGCGTGTGGCCGGGCCCATCACGCCATCGGCCGTGCCGGCTGAAAATCCCCGTTCGTTGAGCGCAGCCTGCAAGGCGCGCAACTGCTCGCGCGACAGCGGTGCCAGATCGCGCGGCCAGGCCGCCTGCACGCCCGGGCCGCCGGCCAGTTGCTGCGACAGCAGGCCCACGCCCAACGCGTAATTCACGGAGTTGTTGTAGCGCAGGATGGTGCGGAAGTTGGCACCCACCATGAAGGCCGGCCCGCGCGCGCCGGCCGGTGCGATCACGCTGGCATCGGCCATGGAGGGCAGGGCGGAGCCGTCCACGGCCTGCACGCCCTCGGCCGCCCATTGCGCGCTGTCCTGGCGCACGCTGGTCTCGGCGCGTGCATGGTCAAAGCCTGCCGGCAGGCGCACTTCCACGCCCCAGGGCTCGCCCGTCTTCCAGCCCGAATGGGCCAGGTAGTTCGCCGTGGAGGCCGTCACATCGGGCAGGCTGCCCCAGATGTCGCGGCGGCCATCGCCATCGGCATCCACCGCATAGGCCAGGAACACGGAGGGCAGGAACTGCGTGTGGCCCATGGCACCCGCCCAGGAGCCGATCATGTGGGCCGCATCGATATCGCCGTTGTCGATGATGCGCAGGGCTGCGAGCAGCTCCTTTTGCGCCCAGGCGGCGCGCCGGCCGTCAAAGGCCAGCGTGGCCAGCGCATCGACCGTGGGGAAGTTGCCGAAGTTGCCGCCGAAATTGCTTTCCATGCCCCAGATGGCGGCGATCACCTCGGCCGGCACGCCATAGCGCTGGCTGGCCGACTGCAGCGGTGCAGCCGCTTCGCGCAGCTTGGCGCGGCCCTGGGCAATGCGCTGGGCCGATACGGCGCTGTCCAGGTACTGCCAGGGCGTGCGCGTGAATTCAGGCTGCGAGCGGTCCAGCTGCACCGCGCGGCGCTGCAGCCGGGCAGGCTCCAGCGCGCTGCGCAAGGTTTTCTCCGAGATGCCGGCGTCCAGCGCCTTGCGCGCGAAATCCCGCTTCCATGCTTCGAAGCTGGTGGCCTCGGCCTGCTGGGCGGCATCCGGCGCGGTGGCCGGTTCGGGCTGCACGGGCGCGACAGGCGCCGCGGGGGCGGGCATGGAGGGCGGCACCGTGACCGGCGCAGGCGCCGGCCGGGACGCGCAGCCGGCCAGCAGCACGGCGGCCAGGGCGGTGGCCAGGGCGGCACGGTTGAGCGCGGCGGGATGGCGGGCGGTGGGAAAGGCTTGGGCTGTGGCTTGGGCGGTGGCGTGTGCGTGGGGCATCCGACCATTGTCTCCGCTGCGCCCCGGCTCGGAGTGCAACACGGTGTTTCTGCATTGGGCGTGCGGGGCCGCTATGCTGTGCGGCCATGACCGTCATCGCTCCGCCGCCATCACCGTCCCCGGTTCTGCACGATGCCGCGCTGGCCCTGCGCGCCTTGCTGCCGCCCGGCCGGCGCTGGCTGGTGCTGACGGGCGCGGGTTGCAGCACGGGCTCCGGCATTCCGGACTACCGGGATCTGGAGGGCCAGTGGAAGCGCCCCCAGCCGGTGACGCTGCAGGCCTTCATGGGCAGCCATGCCACGCGCCAGCGCTATTGGGCGCGCAGCCTGCTGGGCTGGCCCGTGATGGCGCAGGCCAGGCCCGGCCAGGCCCACGCGGCACTGGCGCAGTTGCAGCAGCGCGGATGGATCGAAGGCCTGGTCACCCAGAATGTGGACGGCCTGCACACGGCCGCGGGCAGCGATGGCGTCATCGACCTGCACGGCCGCATCGCCGCCGTGCGCTGCATGGGCTGCTGCGCCGGCATGGAGCGCGCCGTGCTGCAGGCCATGCTGCTGGAGCGCAACCCCGGCTGGGCCGGCCTGAGCGCCCAGGCCGCGCCCGACGGTGATGCCGATCTGGAGGGGCGCGACTTCAGCCGCTTCGACGTGCCGGCCTGCCCGCACTGCGGCGGCGTGCTCAAGCCCGATGTGGTGTTCTACGGGGAAGGCGTGCCCAGCCAGCGGGTGCAAGCCGTGCGCGCCATGCTGCAGCAGGCCGGCGGGCTGCTGGTCGCCGGTTCTTCGCTGATGGTGTATTCAGGCCTGCGCTTTGTGCATGAGGCCGTGGCCCAGGGCAAGCCTGTGGCTGCCATCAACCAGGGCCGCATGCGCTCCGAGGATTTGCTGGCCCTCAAGATCGAGCAGGACTGCGGCCCGTTGCTGCAGCAGCTGGCCCAGGACCTGGAGCAATGAAAAAGCCCCGCAGGAGCGGGGCAGTGTTCATCAGGGGATGACGCGCGATGCGCGCACCACCGAGTGCACGCGGCGCAGGTTGCGCAGCGCGGACTCCACCTGCTGGTTGTCGTGCACCGAGATCACGAAGCACAGGTCCGTGGTGCTCATGGCAGCCTCGTCGGCCATGTCCACGCGCAGGATGTCCACCTCGGCGCCGGCCAGCTCGGCCGCCACGCGCGCGAGCACGCCCTTGCCGTTGTTGACGGTGACCACGATGCGTGCCTCGAACAGGCGCGCGGCATCCATGTCATCGGCCCACTCGACCACGATGAAGCGGTCCCTGTCCTTTTCCTGCAGGCGCTGCGCGATCTTGCACTGCGCATGGTGGACGATCAGGCCTTCGCCGCTGCCCAGGTAGCCCACGATGGGGTCGCCCGGCACGGGGCGGCAGCATTGCGCGTAGTGGATGGAGCCTTGGTTGGAGCCGTCCAGCAGCACGGCACCCTGGAAGGGACGGTTGCTGGAGTTGAAGCGTTCGCGTGTGAGCAGCAGGGCGTCGGGCCGGTGGCCGTGGCGCGCCATCAGCGCCGTCAGGCGCGAGGCCACCAGCGACGCAATGCGCCGGCCCATGCCGATGTCCACCATCAGATCGGCGCGGCTGCGGCTGCCGGCCATGCGCAGCACCTCGTCCCACAGTGCCTGGTTGGCCTCGTCGGCCGGCGGCACGGCATCCATGCCTTCGGCGCGCATGGCCTGGGCCAGCAGGTTCTCGCCCAGGCGGGCCGATTCGCTTTGCGCGGCCGACTTCAGGTAGTGGCGGATCTTGGAGCGCGCGCGGCCCGTCTTCACGAAGCCCAGCCAGGCCGGGTTGGGCGTGGCGTCCTCGGAGGTGACGATCTGCACCACGTCGCCGCTCTTGAGTTCGGTGCGCAGCGGCACTTCCTCGTTGTTGATGCGCGCGGCCGTCATGTGGTTGCCGACCTTGCTGTGGATGGCATAGGCGAAGTCCACCACGGTGGCGCCCCGCGGCATGGCCATGATCTCGCTCTTGGGCGTGAACACGTAGACGGCGTCGGGGAACAGGTCCACCTTGACGTGGTCCCAGAACTCGGCGGCATCGCGCGTCTCGTTCTGTATGTCCAGCAGCGACTGCAGCCACTGCGTGCCCAGTTGCTCGGAATCGTGGCCGGGCTGGGCCTTGTACAGCCAGTGCGCGGCGACGCCGGCTTCGGCGACGATGTGCATTTCCTCGGTGCGGATCTGGAACTCAATGTTCACGCCCGAGGGGCCCACCAGCGTGGTGTGCAGCGACTGGTAGCCATTGTTCTTGGCAATGGCGATGTAGTCCTTGAAGCGGCCCGGCATGGGCTTGTACATCTGGTGCAGCACGCCCAGCGCGGTGTAGCAGTCGATCACGCGCGGCAGGATGACGCGAAACCCGTAGACGTCCGTCACCTTGGCAAAGCTCAGCTGGTTCTTCTCCATGCGCAGATAGAGCGAATACAGCGTGCTTTCGCGCCCTGCCAAGCGTGCCTGCAGGCCTGCGCCGGCGAACTCCGCATTGACCTCGTCCTGCACGCGCTGGACCAGGTCGCGGCGGCGCTTGCGCGAGCGGGCGATGGCCTTTTCCAGCGTGGCATAGCGCCAGGGATGCAGGTGGCGGAAGGCCAGGTCCTGCAGCTCGCGGTAGGTCTGGTTCAGGCCCAGGCGGTGGGCGATGGGTGCGTAGATCTCCAGCGTCTCCGACGAGATGCGGCCCCACTTGTTGCGCGGCATGTCGCCCATGGTGCGCATGTTGTGGGTGCGGTCGGCCAGCTTGATCAGGATGACGCGCACATCGCGCGCCATGGCCAGCAGCATCTTGCGGAAGGACTCGGCCTGGTTTTCCTCACGCGTGTTGAACTGCAGCTTGTCCAGCTTGGTGAGGCCGTCGACCAGCTCGGCCACGTCCTGGCCGAAGCGCTGGGCGAGGTCCGCCTTGGTGACTCCGCAGTCTTCCATCGCATCGTGCAGCAGCGCGGCCATCAGGGCCGGGGCGTCGAGCTTCCAGCTCGCGCACAGCGCGGTGACGGCAATGGGGTGGGTGATGTAGGGTTCGCCGCTGCTGCGCCACTGGTCGCTGTGGGCCAGGTCGGCAAAGGCATAGGCTTCGCGCACCTGCTCGATGCTGGTGGCATCCAGGTAACCCAGGTGCTCCATCAGTCCGGCAAAGGCATTGGCCGACACGCTCGCTGCCTGCTCTGCAGACATGCGCTCGGGCCGGGGTGTCGGTACGGGATCAGAGGGGGCTGTGAACGAAGTCAAGGCCGCTTTCATGACTTAAATGTAGCGTGCATGCGGGTTTGTGCAGGCTTCATGTAAAAAAAGCACCGCTGTGCGGTGCTCTTTGTGGGGCCATTGTGTTGCTTTGCAGCAAATCAGCCCGGAACCTTCTTCAGCATCTCCAGGCCGACCTTGCCTTCGGCGATCTCGCGCAGGGCGGTGACACCGGGCTTGTTCTTGGTTTCGATCCTGGGCGTGTGGCCCTGGCTCAGCATGCGGGCGCGGTAGGTAGCGGCCAACACGAGCTGGAAGCGGTTAGGGATCTGCTCCAGGCAGTCTTCAACAGTGATGCGTGCCATCAGGATCTCCGGGAAACGTCAGTTGGGTACAGAAATATTGAGAGACTCGAAGGTCTCTGCGCGGCGGCTGCGCTGAGCCGCATACTTGAGGCGCTGGGCGTGGATGATCGTCTTGAGATCAAACAGTGCGCTCTCGAACAATTCGTTGATTATAACGAAGTCGAATTTCGCCACCTGGGCCATCTCCTCGGCCGCGTTCGTCAGGCGCAGTTCGATCACCTCGGGCGCGTCCTCGCCCCGGTTTTCCAGGCGTGCGCGAAGCTCGTCCCAGCTGGGCGGCAGGATGAAGATCAGAACGGCGTTCGGAAACGCTTCCTTGACCTGCAGCGCGCCCTGGTAGTCGATCTCCAGCAGCACGTCGGTGCCGACCTGGATGCGCTCTTCCAGCGCCTTCTTGGCCGTGCCGTAGCGGCGGCTGTGCACATTCGCCCATTCGACGAAGGCGTTGTTCGACACCATGGTGTCGAATTCCTGGTCGGAGACGAAGTAGTACTCGCGGCCGTGCTTTTCCTGGCCACGCGGCGCGCGGGTGGTGTGGGAGACGGAGGGCGAGACGCGCGCATCGAACTCGCGCAGGGCTCGCACCAGGCTGGACTTGCCGGCCCCGCTGGGGGCCGAGACGACAAAGAGGTTTCCGGGGTAATCCATGGATTTGTGCGCAGTTTGGTTACGCATGGGCATCTGTGATGGGCTTATTCGATGTTCTGCACCTGCTCGCGCATCTGCTCGATCAGCACCTTCATGTCCACGCTGATGCGGGTCAGCTCCAGCGTGGCGGACTTGGAGCCCAGCGTGTTGGCTTCGCGGTGCAGTTCCTGGATCAGGAAATCCAGGCGCTTGCCGATCTCGCCGCCCTTCTTGAGCAGGCTCTGGATCTCGTCCAGGTGCGAGTCCAGGCGGGTGACTTCTTCCGCCACGTCGATGCGGATGGCAAAGGCCGTGGCCTCGGTCAGGGCGCGGTCCTGGGCGGCTTCGGGCGCCACGGCGCCTTCGGCCAGGGCCATCGCTTCCTTCCAGCGCTCCATGAAGCGCAGGCGCTGCTGCTCCACGAGCTGGGGCACCAGGGGCGTGGCGTCTGCCGCGAGCTTGCGCAGCTGGGCGATGCGGTCCAGCAGCATGGTGGCCAGGCGCTTGCCTTCGCGGGCGCGGGCTTCCAGCAGTTCGGTCAGGGCCTGCTCTGCCAGCGTGGGCAGCATGCTGCTCCAGTCGATGGCCGAGTTGGCGCCGCCGCTGGCAAGGCGCAGTGCGTCGGAGACGGACAGGCTGCGAGCGTCGGGCAGCCATGACTGGACGGTGTCCTGGAGCATGGCCAGGCGCTGCAGCATGGCGGTGGAGGGATCGGGCAGGGAGTTGCCGTCGTCGTTGTCGATGGCGGCGCGCACTTCGACCTTGCCGCGCTTGAGGCGGGCGGTCAGAAGGGCCCGCAGGGCCGGCTCATGGGCGCGCAACTCGTCGGGCAGGCGGAACGAAAGATCCAGGAAGCGGCTGTTGACCGAGCGGATCTCCAGACCGAGCCGGCTGTTGCGGCCCGACGCTCCACCATCTTCTGCGGACGCGCCGTGCTGGGCACTGGCGTATCCGGTCATGCTGTAAACTGGCATTGGACTTTTGATGGATGCTTGCAATTGCCCGATTATCCGGGTTTCGCCTCATCCCTGAGACTCACCGGAGAAAAATGTCTTCCAAGATCAAGCCGGCGCCATTGCCGCCAGGCAGCACGATCGGCGGCTATCGGGTGGTGCGCAGGCTTGCTTCCGGCGGTTTCGGCGTCGTTTACCTGGCCTTGGATGCAGAGGGCAAGCAGGTTGCGATCAAGGAATACCTGCCCGCATCGCTGGCCACCCGTGCCCCCGGAGAGTTGCAGCCCGCCGTGGCTCCCGAAAAGCTTTCACTGTACCGCCTGGGCCTCAAGAGCTTCTTCGAGGAAGGGCGTTCCCTTGCACAGATCTCGCACGCTTCCGTGGTCAGCGTGCTCAACTTCTTTCGCGAGAACGAAACCGTCTACATGGTGATGAACTACCTGGAGGGTGCCACCCTGCAGGACTTCGTTGTCACCGCGCGCGAGCTCAAGGCCGAGAAGGTGTTCCGCGAATCGACCATCCGCTCGCTGTTCGACGAGGTGCTGCGCGGCCTGCGCATCGTGCACCAGCACAAGATGCTGCACCTGGACATCAAGCCGGCCAACATCTTCATCACCAATGATGACCGTGCCGTGATGATCGACTTCGGCGCGGCGCGCGAGGTGCTGTCCAAGGAAGGCAACTTCATCCGCCCCATGTACACGCCGGGCTTTGCTGCGCCCGAGATGTACCGCCGCGATGCGTCGCTCGGCCCCTGGACCGACATCTACGCGATTGGCGCCTGCATCTATGCCTGCATGCAGGGCTTTCCGCCCAACGAGGCGCCGCAGCGCCAGGACAAGGACAGGCTCACGCTGGCGCTGACCAAGCTGCGCGGCGTGTACTCGGACAACCTCATCGAAGTCGTCGAGTGGTGCATGGCCATGGACCCGGGCTCGCGCCCGCAGTCGGTGTTTGCGCTGCAAAAGGAATTGAGCCGCGAGGGTGAGCGCCGCTACACCAAGCTCAGTGTCTCCGAGCGCATGCGCCTGCAACTGGACACGCTGGTGACCGACGCCAAGAAGAACATGCAGAAGATCAGCGGCGCGGCAGGCCTGCCGGCCGTCGGCCAGGAGCGCAAGCCATGAGGTTTTCGGTATTTCAGCTGAGCCGCCGCGGCGGCCGGGCGCTCAATGAAGACCGCATGGGCTACTGCTACACGCGGGAGGCCGTGCTCTTCGTGCTGGCCGACGGCATGGGCGGCCATCCCGAAGGCGAGGTCGCCGCTCAACTGGCGCTGCAGGTGATGTCCGTGCATTTCCAGCGCCAGGCCAAGCCGCTGCTGGACGATCCGCAGGGCTTTCTGGTCGATGCGCTGCTGCACGCGCACCGGCAGATCCTGCGCTACGCCAGCGCCAAGGGCATGATCGATACGCCGCGCACCACGCTGGTGGCGGCCGTCATCCAGAAGGGCAAGATCACCTGGATCCACTGCGGCGACTCGCGCCTGTACCTGGTGCGCGGTGGCGAGCTGCTGGTGCGCACGCGCGACCACTCCTATCTGGAGATGGGCGAGATCGCCGCGCAGCTCAAGACATCCAGCCGCAATGTGCTGTTCACCTGCCTGGGCTCGCCGTCCAAGCCCATCTACGACGTGACCGAGCCGCGCCGGCTGGAGCAGGGCGACAAGCTGCTGCTGTGCTCCGACGGCCTGTGGGGCAGCGTGGACGAAGGGCACCTGATGCGCACCCTGCACGGCCGCACCGTGTCCCAGGCCATCCCCCAGCTGGTGGAAACGGCGCTGCGCAACGCGGGCGATGCCAGCGACAACGTCACGGCCATCGCCATGGAGTGGGAGACGCCCGACGCCTTCGAGTCCACCATGGGCATCTCCACCCAGGACATCGAGAACGACGCGTTTGAATCCACGATCCAGGGGGGGCCAATCGAAGACCTGGAAGATGAGCTGGATGACGCCGCCATCGAGCGCTCCATCGCCGAGATCAACGAGGCGATACGCCGCTCGGCCGAGCGCCAGTTCAAGCGCTGAACGCCGCTGCCGGCCCGCAGCAGCGGTGCCGGTGGCGCGCATGGACTACCGAACCTATTGACGACAAAGGGCGCACGGGCGCCCGACTGGATTTCTACGATGAAGATTGTGTTGGCCTCCAACAACCGCGGCAAGCTCGCCGAGCTGCAAGCCATGTTCGCCCCGCTGGGCGTTGAACTGATTCGCCAGGGCGACCTGTTCGAGGGCGAGGCGCCCGAGCCGCATTGCACCTTCGTGGAGAACGCGCTGTCCAAGGCCCGCTTCGCGGCCGAGCGCACGGGCCTGCCCGCCATTGCCGACGACGCCGGCATGTGCGTCTCGCACTTCGGCGGCCTGCCGGGCGTGGACACGGCCTACTACTGCACGCAGTTCGGCTACGAGAAAAGCGACGACAACAACGTGCGCGCCCTGCTGGAGCAGATGCAGGGCGTGGCCGACCGCCGTGCCGCCATGGTCAGCACCCTGGTGGGCGTGCGCAGCGCCAGGGACCCCGAACCGCTGATCGCCATGGGCCGTGTGCAGGGCGAGATCACCACCGAGCGCCGTGGCACGCAGGGCTTCGGCTTCGACCCCGTGATGTACATCCCCGAGCTGGGCCAGACCTTTGCCGAGATGGACCCGGCCGTGAAGCACGCGCACAGCCACCGCGGCCGCGCCACGCTGCAGATGATCGAACTCGTGCGCGAGCGCTGGGTGCGATGATTCCCATCCAGCCCCAGGATTCGGCCTCCGGCGCCCAGGCCGCCGTGCAGCGCGACATCCAGCACTACATGCGCCCCGGCACGCTGCAGCTGGGCAGCCTGCCGCCGCTGTCGCTGTATGTGCACCTGCCCTGGTGCATTCGCAAGTGCCCGTACTGCGACTTCAACTCGCACGAGCATGGCCGCGACGGCCCCGAGCTGCCCGAAGACCGCTACATCGACGCCCTGGTCGCCGACCTCGAAAGCGCGCTGCCGCTGATCTGGGGCCGCACCGTGCACAGCATCTTCATCGGCGGCGGCACGCCCAGCCTGTTCGCGCCCGAGTCCATCGACCGGCTGCTGGCCGCCATCCGCGCGCGCCTGCGCATGGAGGCCGACTGCGAGATCACCATGGAGGCCAACCCCGGCACCTTCGAGACCGACCGCTTCCGCGCCTTCCGCGCGGCCGGTGTCACGCGGCTGTCCATTGGCGTGCAGAGCTTTGACGACCGCCTGCTGCAGGCCGTGGGCCGCGTGCACGACGGCGCCCAGGCGCGTGCGGCCGTGCGCGAGGCGGCCGACAGCTTCGAGACCTTCAACATCGACCTGATGTACGCGCTGCCCGGCCAGACCGAACTGGACCTGGCGCGGGACCTGGACGTGGCCATGTCCTTCGCCCCGCCGCACCTGTCGGTCTATCACCTGACCATCGAGCCCAATACGTATTTCGCCAAGTTTCCGCCTGCCATCCCCGAGGACGACCTGGCCTACGACATGCTGGACCGCATCACCGCGCGCACCGCTGCCGCGGGCATGCGGCGCTACGAGATCTCGGCCTATGCGCGTGAGGGCCACCAGTGCTGGCACAACCGCAACTACTGGCAGTTCGGCGACTACCTGGGCATAGGCGCGGGCGCGCACAGCAAGCTCAGCTTTGCGCACCGCATCGTGCGCCAGGTGCGCTTTCGCGATCCCGCGCGCTACATGGACCAGGCCCTGGCCGGCGCGCCGCTGGCGCAGGACGGCGAGGTGCGCCGTGCCGACCTGCCCTTCGAGTACATGCTCAACGCGCTGCGCCTGCGCGAAGGCTTTGCGCTGCAGGACTTCATGGAGCGCACGGGCCTGCCGCTGTCCTCCATCGCCAAGGGGCTGGACGCCGCACAGGCCAAGGGCCTGATCACGCGCGACCTGGGGCGGGTGGTGCCCACGGAGCGGGGCTTTGACTTCCTCAGCGATCTGCAGGAGTTGTTCCTGGCGGAGTGAGCGGGCCAACGACCATTGAAAAAGGACGCCTCGGCGTCCTTTCTTCATCCAGCGCCACAGCGCAATCGGTCGGCGATCAGCCGCAGCGCACGGCCACGATGCGGCCTGTGCCGTCGACCACCAGGTTCAGGCGTTCCTGGTTGAACTCCATCGTCGTTGGCTGGCCTTCGCGCAGCACGCGGGCCATGTAGGCGCCCGACTGCTTGCGGGCAGCCTCCAGCGTGGCCGATGTATTGCTCTTGCCCACGAAGGACTGGGCCGATGCCGCATTGCAGACCTGCACGGGGCGCGGGGCCGGCTGCGCCGCGCCGCCGCTGCCACCAAAAGGATTGCTCATGCCGGCGCAGCCTGCCACCAGGGTGGTGGCGCCCAGCAGGGCCAGGGCGGCAAGGCGGCGTTGGAGGGCTGGGGCGGTCATCGGCATGGTCTGTCTCCTCGATTCATGGGGTGTTGCTGCGCAGTATCAGGGCAGGCGCGGGCGCGCTGCCTCGGACAATGCCGCATACCTTAGCCGGGCTGAGCCGGGCCAAGGCGAAGCCGAAGGCATGCGGAAGTAACAGGTGGCAGCAAAGGCTTCAGCGCCGCGCGCTGCGGCCTTCCGCGGGGGCGTGGTGGAAGACCGTGGCCTCCATGCCCATGGCGCGTATCTTGGCGGCCGCCTGATCGGCGCTGCGTTGCTTGGCAAAGGGGCCCGAGCGCACGCGCACGATCTCGCCCTTGTTGCTGTGCAGGGTCTGGCTGAGCGTGGGCAGCTTGGCTTTCTCCAGCCGCTCCACCACGCGCCCGGCATTGCCAGCTTCAGAGAACACGCCGATGTTGATGTAGTAGTTGCCCGGCTCCAGAGCCGCCGAGGCGGCCTTGGCAGGTGCCGGGGCCTTTGCGACGGGTTCGGCGGGCTTGGCGGGTTTGGCTGGTTTGGTTTCAGCCGCCACCTTGGAGGGCTTGGCGGGCGTTGGCGCAGGCGTAGGTGCAGGTGCTTTGGCTGGCACCAACGCGGCCTTGACGGGAATGGCTGCCGCTGCAGTGGCCGCGACGGCACCCGCGGCGCCGGCCGCTGCCACGACGGGCATGGGTTCGACCGTGCCGGAGACGGTGCTGCCGGCAGCGGGCAAGGGCGCTTGCGGATCAGGGCGTGCCTCGGTCTGGGCAACCGGCTCTTGCGGCTGGGGCGTGGGGGCGGGAGTGGAGGCGGGAGTGGGCGCCGGTTCCGTCCTTGGCGTTTCGACGGCAGGTACGGCTGCGGCGGGCGCTGGCACCACGGTTGGTGCAGCTGGCGAAACTGGTGCAGCGGCCGGTATGGATTCGGACGGAGTCACCTCGGACGGGATCACCTCGGTCTGTGCCGCCATGAAATGTGGCGTGCCCGACAGCGCCCAGATGCCTGCACCGGCAGCGGCGGCAAGCACCGCACCGGCCGCCACGGCCAGCCGCTTGCGCAGGGGCGTGGCCGCGCGGCGGGCCAGGCGTTCGTGCGCTGCGGCCATGTTGGGGGCCTCGCCAATGGCTTGCAGCGTGTGGCGGCGCACATGGTGCCAGTACAGGGCATTGGCGCCCAGGCCGGGAATGGCAACGGCCAGCAGGATCAGCGTGGCATCGATGCCGTGGGCAATCGCCGGGGGCAGGCCCAGCGCGGGGCGCAGCAGCAGGCCCCAGACCAGGCCCGTGCCGCCGGCGGCCAGCGCATAGAGGCCGCCCTCTTGCCACAGCCCGCGCAGCCCGCACCATGGCAGGGTGAACAGGCCTGCGGCCAGGTTCCAGGTAGGCAAGGGCTTGCCCAGCGCGTCGAAGCGCTCGAACAGGCGCAGGTAGTAGTCGCGTGAGGGCTCGCCAATCAGGCTGGCGTACAGGCCCGGCATCAGGCCGGTGCCCTGTCCGCCCGTGAAGCTGGTGACGCCGGAATGTGCGCCGGCGCCTGCCCGCTCGTTGGGGGCAGCGGCGTCATCGCCGTGCTGCAGCGCATAGGCTGCGGCAGCGAAGGCGCTTGCTATCGAGGGCGGTAGTTTGCTGGGGCTCTTGGGAGAGTCGGCCGTGTCGGGCCTGCTGGCACTGCCGGGCTCGGCAAAGGCGGGCTCCTGCCGGGCAGGGGCCGCCTGCCTTCCGAAGTCGATGGTGGCGGGAGGTGCTGAGATGGCGTCTTCCGATGGGGCGGGCATGTCAGCAATTGTGTCATGCACTCATGGCTGTCGGAATCACGACATTCGGGCGGATCGATCGGGTGAATCAATCGGTCAGACCAATCGCGCAGATCAATCGCGCGGATCAATCGCGCGGATCAATCGGGCAGATCCATCGGCCCCGATCGATCTGCCTTTGCCATCAGGCCTGGCGCGCGGGCAGCACGGTGGCGCGGCACTCGCCGAAGCCGATGCGCGCGGCGCCCGGCTTCTCGCACCAGCCGCGCAGGATCACGGCATCGCCATCCTGCAGGAAGGTGCGGCTCTCGCCATTGGCCAGGGCCACGGGCTTCTTGCCGCCTTCGGTCAGCTCCAGCAGCGCACCGGCCTCGCTGGAGGTGGGGCCGGACAGCGTGCCCGTGCCCAGCAGGTCGCCTGGCTGCAGGTCGCAGCCGTTGACGCTGTGGTGGGCCACCAGCTGGGCCATGGTCCAGTAGGCGTGGCGGTAGCTGGTGTGGGTGATTTGCTGGGCGGCCTGGCCTTCGGCGCGCATGCGGCCGGTCTCCAGCGCCACGCTCAACTGCACGTCGAACGCGCCGCGCTCGGAATTGGCGGCCGAGCTCAGGTAGGGCAGGGGCTGGGGATCGGCGGCGGGCCGCGTGAAGGCCGTGCGGTAGGGCTCCAGCGCCTCCAGCGTCACGACCCAGGGCGAAACCGTGGTGGCGAAGTTCTTCGACAGGAAGGGGCCCAGCGGCTGGTACTCCCAAGCCTGGATGTCGCGCGCCGACCAGTCGTTGAGCAGGCACAGGCCGAAGATGTGGTTCTCTGCCTCGTCCATGGAAATCGCCTCGCCCCAGGCGTTGCCGGCGCCGGTGTAGATGCCCATCTCCAGCTCATAGTCCAGGCGTGCGCAGGGCTTGAGCGCGGGTGCGGCGGCGTCGGGCGCCTTCAGCTGGCCCATGGGGCGGCGGAAGTCCACGCCCGACACGCGCAGGCTGGACGCACGGCCGTGGTAGCCAATCGGCACCCACTTGTAGTTTTCCATCAGCGGGTTGTCCGGGCGGAACAGCTTGCCGACGTTGGTGGCGTGGTGCACCGAGGTGTAGAAGTCCGTGTAGTCGCCGACCTGGGCCGGCACCGCGTATTCCACGTCGGACTGGGCCACCAGGCAATCCTGCAGGGCCGCCTGTGCGGCAGCGCCTTCGCGCAGCGCGCGCGACAGCGCCAGGCGCAGGGCCGACCAGGCGGCCGGTCCCATGGCCATGAAGCCGTTCAGGTGCTGTTGCGAAGCGGCTTCCAGCTGCGGCTGCACGGCATCGCCCAGCGCCTTGATCGCGCTTGCGCGCGCCAGGTCCAGCACCTGGTCGCCAATGGCCACGCCGCCGCGCCAGGCCTCCTGGCTGCCTGCGCGGCGGAACACCGCAAACGGCAGGTTCTGGATGGGGAAGTCGCTGGCGCCGGTATTGGCCGCGGCCACCCAGCTGCGCAGGCCTGCGTCATGGGTTTCGTTCAAGGACATCTGTCTCTCCTGGTTGGGTTTGTCTGTCGTTGGTATGAAAAGGTGTTTGGCGGGGCAGGGCGAGGCGTGGCGGGGTCAGGCAGCGGCAAAGCCGCCGTCCATGTTCCAGTGTGCGCCGCGCACCTGGGCGGCCTGCTCGCTGGCCAGGAAACCGGCCAGCGCCGCCACCTGCTCCACGGTCACGAAGGCCTGGGAGGGCTGCTTGGCGCCCAGCAGCTGGCGCGCCGCCGCTTCGGCATCCAGCCCTTCGCGCGCTGCCAGCGCATCGATCTGTCGTTGCACCAGTGGCGTCAGCACCCAGCCGGGGCAGATGGCGTTGCAGGTCACGGGCGTGGTGGCGAACTCCAGCGCCACCGACTTGGTCAGGCCGATCAGCCCGTGCTTGCTGGCCACATAGGCCGGCTTGCGCGCCACGCCCACCAGCCCGCTGACCGAGGCGATATTGATGATGCGGCCCCAGCCGCGCTCCAGCATCTGCGGTGCGCAGGCCTGGATGGCGTGGAAGGGCGCCGAGAGATTGACGGCCAGCAGCTCGTCCCACTTGCCGGCCGGGAATTCGAGCAGCGGGCTCACATGCTGCATGCCTGCGTTGTTGACCAGGATGTCGATGGGCCCCAGCTCGGCCGCAATGCGCTGCGCAAGAGGTGCGATGGCGCTGCCGTCGCGCAGGTCCAGCCCGTAGTGGCGCACCGGCACGCCATGCGTTTGGGCGATCTCGCGCACCAGTGCATCGGTCTCGGCCGATGCGGCGGCCTGGCCATGCAGCGCGATGGCCGCGCCCTCGCTGGCCAGATGGCGCGCCACGGCCAGGCCGATGCCGCTGGTCGAGCCGGTGATCCAGGCCACGCGGCCCGCATGCGGGCGGCAAGCCGGGGAGGAGGGGGTGGGGTTCATTTCAGGAGATCCATTTCCATATGCACGTACTCGCTGAGAAAGCGCACCCGCGCCCAGTAGATCAGCAGCCCATCGGCGTTGCATGCCCAGCGCAGCGCCTGCATCAGCGGCGTGCCCAGGGCCACGCCCAGGTGCTCGGCGGCCAGTTCGTCGGCCGGCGCCACGCTCAGGTGCTGGCGCGCCACGGCAATGCGCGAGGGGTCGCTGCTCAGGGCCACGGCCAGGGAGCTGCGCTCCAGCTGGGCCTCGATCTCGGGGAACAGTTCCTGCTCCAGGTACAGCTGCGACAGGCAAAACCGCGCCGCGTCATGGTCGTACACGCGCAGCAGGTGCACGTAGGCGGGGGCCATGCGGCCCACGTCGGGGAAGCCTTCGGGAATCGGCGGCAGGCAGTCGCGCCCGGTGTGCAGGGTGATCTGGCCGATGTGGGCGCCAAAGGCCACCAGCTCCTTCCAGCTGGTGGGCAGCAGAAAGGACGGCGGCTTGTAGGGCGCCGCAATCACCCGCGTGCCGCCGCGCTTGCGCGTGAGCAGCAGGCCCTCTGCCACCAGGGCGCCCAGCGCCATGCGCACCGTGGTGCGCGACACGCCATGCAGCGCCTCCAGCTCCTGCACCGTGGGAATGGCGCTGCCCACGGGCCAGGCGCCCGTGGACACCTTGCTGCGGAACAGCCGCGCCAGCTGCAGGTGCAGCTTGTCCCGGCCTTGTTGAGGGGCCGATGCGGTGGAGTTGGAGGGCATGGAGGCAATAAAGTATCTATTCAGTGCTTTTATTTTCACACAAAGCGCCAGCCCTGACAGCCTGTGCTGACGCCCATCGTTGACAAATGTCTTCAATTGAGCAGGCCGAATGACTTTTAAACTGCGGCCCTTTTTCGGTTTTTCGTTTTCGTTTTTTGAATGTTGGCCAAAGCGGCCGTTGGGTATTTCATGCAGCAGCAACATGCTTGGGAGTTTTTTCGCGCCGGTGGAGTGGACCAGGTGGTCATCCGCACCGGGCAGGACATTGCGCACATCGGCGAGCTGGACCAGAAGCTGTGGGTGGCCCTGGCCTGCCCCACGCGCGGCATCGAGTTCGACAGCGACACGCTGGACCTGATCGACGAGGACAAGGACGGCCGCATTCGCCCGCCCGAGCTGATCGCCGCCTGCCAATGGGCCGTGGCGCGCGTGCGTGATCCCCAGGTGCTGGCCGATGGCGGCGACGTGCTGCAACTGTCCAGCCTGGAGCGCGACAGCGAGCAGGGCGCCCTGCTGCACGCCGAGGCCGAGCGCATGCTGGCCCTGTCCGGCCAGGCCGGCGGCGCCGCGCTGAGCCTGGCCCAGGTGCGCGAGCGCCTGGCCTCCCTGGCGGCGATGCGCTTCAATGGCGACGGCATCGTCAGCCCCGCCACCGCCGGGGACGACAAGGCGCTGGCCGCGCTGGTCGAGCGCATCGGCAAGGCCTACGGCACGGCGGCGGGCGCCGATGGCGTGGCCGGCATCGCACGCAAGCAGGCCGAGTCCTTCTATGCCGATCTGCGTTCCCTGCGCGACTGGCATGCAGGCGCCGAGGCCCTGGGCTGCGGCATTGCCGAGCGCGACCAGGCCCTGGCCGCGGCCCGCGCCGTGGACGCGGTGCAGGCCAAGGTGGACGACTTCTTCGCACGCACGCGGCTGGCCGCCTTCGACACGCGCGCGCAGGACCCGCTCAACCCCTCCATCGAAGGCTATGCCGCCCTGGGCCGTGAGGTGCTGGACAGCGGCGCCCAGGCCATTGCCGCCCTGCCGCTGGCCGCCGTGGCGGCCGACCGCGCGCTGCCGCTGGCCCAGGGCGTCAACCCCGCCTGGGCCGGCGCGCTGCAGGCGCTGCGCGAGCAGGCCGTGCAGCCCGTGCTGGGCGAAGACCTGCAGGAGATCACCGCCGCGCAGTGGGAGCAGGTCAAGGCCGCCCTGCAGCCCTGCCGCCAATGGCTGGCGGCCCGGCCCGCCACGCCGCTCGATGCCCTGCCTCAACAGGAGGTGCAGGCGCTGCTGGACGGCGGGCAGGAAGCCGCGCTGCTGGACCTCATTGCCCAGGACGAGTCCGAGAAGGAACACAGCCTGCAGGCCGTGGCGCTGGAAAAGCTCATCCGCCTGCAGCGCGACCTGCTGGCGCTGCTCAACAACTTCGTCTCGTTCAGCAGCTTCTACCGGCGCGAGGGCGCGGCCTTCCAGGCCGGCACGCTCTACCTGGATGCGCGCAGCTGCGACCTGACCGTGGAAGTGAGCGACACCGCCGCCCACGCCGCGCTGGCCGGCCGCGCCAAGACCTGCCTGGCCTACTGCGAGCTGCGGCGCGAGGGCAAGAAGAAAGCCATCGTCGCGGCCTTCACGGCGGGCGACGTGGATTTTCTCTTCGTGGGCCGCAACGGCGTGTTCTATGACCGCGCGGGCAACGACTGGGACGCCACCATCGTCAAGCTCATCGAGAACCCCACCAGCATCGGCCAGGCCTTCTTCCTGCCCTACAAGAAATTCCTGCGCATGGTGGAGGAACAGGTGGCCAAGCGCGCCTCGGCCAAGGAAGAGGGCGTGACCGCCAGCCTGGGCACGCAGGCCGGCCAGCTGGTCACGGCGCCCGGCACCGCTGCGGCCAACGCCACAGCCGCCACGGCTGCGGCCGCATCGCGCAAGACCGATGTGGGCACCGTGGCCGCCCTGGGCGTGGCCCTGGGCTCCATCAGCGCCGTGCTGGTGGGCATCTTCGGCAAGTTCATCGACCTGGGGCCCTGGATTCCCGTGGCCCTGGTCGGCCTCATCGCCGCCATCTCCGGGCCCAGCATGATGATTGCCTGGCTCAAGCTGCGCCAGCGCAGCCTGGGGCCCATCCTGGACGCCAGCGGCTGGGCCATCAACGGCCGCATGCGCATCAACCTGCCGCTGGGCCGCAGCCTGTCGCAGACCGCCAAGGTGCCGGTGGGCGCACGGCGCACGGCGGGCGATCCCTATGCGGAAGGCAACGGCCTGCGCAACACCCTGGTGGCGCTGGCCGTGGCGGCCTTGCTGGCGCTGATGGCCTGGCGCCTGCACTGGGTCGATGGCCTGCTGCCCGCCGGCTGGCAGTACGGCGCGGCACCGGCCGCTGTGCCGGCCGTGCCAGAGTCCGTACCGGCACCTGCACCGGCGGCTCAGTAAGTCGATGCCAAGGGGCGGGCAAGCCACTTGCCCCGCCCCGGTCGGGAAACCTCAAGGCGCGACAATAGCGCCATGACCTCCCCCACCCACGTACAACGCAGTGCCGTGCCCCTGAGCACGCACGACACCACCCGCATCGACGACCTGCGCATCAAGGCCGTGCGTCCCCTGATCACCCCGGCCCTGCTGCAGGAATGGCTGCCCGCGCCCGAAGCCGCGCAGCAACTGGTGGAAACCAGCCGCGCCGCCATCTCGGACGTGCTGCAGGGCCGGGACGACCGGCTCATCGTCGTCGTCGGACCCTGCTCCATCCACGACCACGACCAGGCCATGGACTATGCGCGCCAGCTCAAGGCCCAGGCCGACGCCCTGGCCGGCGAGCTGCTCGTGGTCATGCGCGTCTACTTCGAGAAGCCCCGCACCACCGTGGGCTGGAAGGGCTACATCAACGACCCGCACCTGGACGGCAGCTTCGCCATCAACGAAGGCCTGGAAATGGCCCGCGCCCTGCTGCTGGACGTGCTGGCCCTGGGCCTGCCCGTGGGCACGGAATTCCTGGACCTGCTGTCGCCGCAGTTCATCAGCGACCTGGTCAGCTGGGGCGCCATCGGCGCGCGCACCACGGAAAGCCAGAGCCACCGCCAGCTGGCCAGCGGCCTGTCCTGCCCCGTGGGCTTCAAGAACGGCACGGACGGCGGCGTCAAGGTGGCCAGCGACGCCATCCAGGCGGCCAGCGCGCCGCACGCCTTCATGGGCATGACCAAGATGGGCCAGTCCGCCATCTTCGAGACCCGCGGCAATGGCGACTGCCACGTCATCCTGCGCGGCGGCAAGCAGCCCAACTACGGCGCCGAGCATGTGCAGGCCGCCTGCGCCCTGCTGGAAGGCGCAGGCCTGCGCCCGCAGGTCATGATCGATGTCTCCCACGCCAACAGCAGCAAGCAGCACCGCCGCCAGATCGACGTGGCGGCCGACGTGGCCCAGCAGATCGCCGGTGGCGATGCCCGCATCACGGGGCTGATGATCGAAAGCCACCTGCAGGAAGGGCGGCAGGACATCGTGGACGGCCAGCCGCTGGCGCATGGCGTGTCCGTGACCGATGCCTGCATCAGCCTGGAGCAGACCGTGCCTGTGCTGGAGCAGCTGGCTGCGGCGGTGAAGGCGCGGCGGGCGAAGCTGCAGGGGTGAGTTGACTGGCCGGGTCTGTTTTGGACCCAGCGTCAGGCAATGGGGCAGTCCTGTCCTTCGGCAGGACTGCAATGCAATCGCCACAGCGCAGTGGCATGCATATGAGCCGCCGATGTAAAAGCAGGGTTGGCAGACTGCGAATTCAATTCAGGCGTTGGTGCAGCACAGGCTGTGCATCAAGACTTTCAGATCAGTCCGATTGCATCATGCATTTTTGCAATGAATGATTGATTTATTCATGTCGGATTAAAAGATTCTTCCATTGCTGCATCCAGATGTATTTCGAGGATTGCACCAATATATTTGGCCGCCATTGTTATGGTGGTCCATATTCCGGGACGAGAGGGGCGAAGGACAAGGGAAATGAATGGCTCTATCAAAGAAGAGCAGGATCTTCATTTCAAAGAATTCGAGTCATATATCATTGGTTTTGATTCTGCAGAGGAGGGGTAGGTATGAGGCCTGGCGATGCAAAGCGGGTATTTGATCTTGCAGTTGGGCGATCTGCTCCACCGCTTGCCTCCATGGTCACCATTTTTGCCATTAGTTTTTATAGCTCGACTCTCGTTGCCCAATTCAGCATAGCCCTTTCCTTTGCATCACTTTTCTTTGTATTTCCAGCGAGTATTGGCGCCATTTTCTTTTCAGAAATGGCTGCCAGCAAAGATAAGGAGCAGTCAGACTCACTCATCAGTTTGCTGTTTTGGCTGGTAGTCCTGTACACCGGGTTTTGTTTTATTCTGGTGTATTGGCTTCCTGTTATCTCGAAAACCCTGATATCCGGTTTGCCAGAGGAACTGTTGGATGGAGCCATATTCCAGGCAAGATTGATAATTCTGTGTATTCCCTTCTTCGGAGTTATCAATGTATGTGGCTGCGTTCTTGAGTCAAGATCACATACTGCCATCGTTGCGAAATTCAGAATGTGGCAGGTTTTTTTCCATGCAGCCTGTGTGATTGTCGTGCTGGTGCTGCTTGGGAAGAATGAGTGGATGAGTGATGATTCGGTCGCTCTTGCCTATCTGTTCAGTGACATCATTTTTTCCGTTGCCGCATATGCTTTGATGCGGAAATACTGTCAATTCAGATTTTCATTCAATTTTCGCGTATTGCCTGGCAGAAGAATATTTTCCGTTTTGATCCCTGGCTATGCCAATGCGTTCTTTGGGAAATATCTGCTTTATATATTGTCAATGTCTGTTGCAGGGCTGGGTGCAATGTATTCTGCAATTCAATCCCAAGCTTCTGCCATATTGCTGCTGGCAGAACTGCCTGCCATGGGAGTCTGTGCTCTTCTGGCAATGGAGATATCCAAAAATCGTGGGAAATGGGCAGTGCAATTTCAGTTCATCAATGATTCATCGTCATTGATGATTTTTTGCGCCATTATTCCAGTTGTTGCATTGGCTGTATTCATGCTGTTCTATGAAATATCAGAAGCGAATGGTTCTCAAATTGTCGGTGAGGGATTCCTTTCCTTGGTGTGCAAAGGAGCTACGGATGTGGTGTTCTTCTATGCGGCAGCAATTTCTGGTGGGCTAGGTCTTTATTGGTCGTCAAGAATCATTTTTTGGATTGTTTACGCATTGGTGTTTTTTGCCCCGATGTCGTTGGGATTTCATGGCTCCAGTTATTCCATGATCAACTATATTTTCTCGTTTTCTTCTCTCGTGTCCTGTGTGATGTTGGTATTGCTTATTCACAATAGGCGAGAGTCTCTATCTGAAGAGAAGATTGGCTTGAAGGAAAGCTTGTAGCCGTGGTGGCCTTGGCGAGGTCGTCTGCCCTTCGACAACCTCGCAGCCCCGCAACCGCCACGACGCAGGCGCTGACATACGGGGTGGGGAGGCGGCGGGAGCGCCCTCAGGCCCGCGCTGGCCTGGGCTCCAGATTGCGCGCCGTCCCCAGCCAGGTCGCGCAATGCGTTTCATGCCCATCCTCCGCCACCGCGTACAGGTCGGCTGCGCAGATGCTGAGCACGCGGCCGGCATCCACCACGCGGCCGCGCGCCCGCAGGTGGGTGCCGCGTGCGGGGGCGAAGAGCTTCACGCTGCCGTCCACCGTGGCATTGGCCCAGCCTGGCGGTAGCACAGAGCCTGCGGCCGACACCGCCGCAAAGTCGCCCAGCGCAAAAATCGCCGTGGCCTGCAACTGGCCCGGCTGAAAGCACAGGGCATCGGCAATGGGCATCTCCAGCTCGGTGGCGCCGGGCTCGGCCCGCACAAAGCGCAGGCCCAGGGTGCGGGCCATGGGCATGGCCAGCACGGCCTTCTGCAGCGCCTGGGTGGATGGGGTGGGGTGGGTGGTCGGCTCAGTCATGGCTTGTCTCCTTCGTGGTGGGTGAAGCGGCGCGGCGCACGCGCGGCCAGGGCGCGGCGGGTTTGTCGGGGGGGCTGGCTGGGGCCGGTGCCGTCTGCGCCAGATCCCGCTCGGCCTGGCGGGCGCGCAGCCACTGCACATGGTCCAGGGCCTGGGCGCGCTGGGCCTGCAGCGCGGCGATCTGTTCGTCTATCTCCTGCACGCGCTGCTGCACGGCATCGGCCAGGTCACCGGGTCCTATGCGCCCCGCACGCCAGGCGCGCAGGTTCTCCGCAATGCGCGGCAGCCCGAACCCCAGCGCGCGGGACATGGCGATGAACACCACCTCGCGCCGGGCCGAGCGCGGATAGTCGCGGTAGCCATTGGGCAGGCGCCGGGGCTTGAGCAGGCCCGCGCGCTCGTAGTGCCGCAGCGCGTGGATGGAGACGCCCGTGAGTTGGGCGAGTTCGGAGATCAGCATGTGCCAAGGCTAGCAAGGCTCGTGCTGGGCTAGGGTTGGGAAGGGGACAGCTTTTTTTCCGCCTCTTCGCGAATCCAGTCCAGGAATGCACGCACTTCGGGGCGGTCGGCCGCTCCGGGCCGCGTCACCGCGTAGTAGGCAAATCGTGCGGGCCATGGCTTGTCCAGCACCTGGATGAGCCGGCCCGCCGCGATTTCTTCCTGGGCATAGGCCTGCGGCACCAGCGCCAGGCCCTGGCCAGCCTCTGCCGCACGGATCAGCAGGAAGTCATCGTCAAAGGCACTGCCGCGCTCCGCGCGCATGTCGTCGGCCACGCCATGCGCTTTCAGCCAGAGCGGCCAGTCTGCGCGGTCGCCGTCATGCAGCAGGGGGTAGCCCAGGCAATCGCCTGCCTCATGGATCACTGCCCCGTGCGCCTTCAGGAATCCCGGCGAGGCGACGGGCGTCAGAACCGGCGCCATGAGGGGGAGAACCTCCAGCCCCGGATAGTCTCCCAGCCCATGGCGCAAGGCCACGTCCACCCGGTCGCGCCGCAGGTCCACCAGTTCCGACGTGGCCTCCACGCGGATTTCAATGTCCGGGTGCAATTGCTTGAAACGCCCCAGCCGGGGCACCAGCCACGATGCTGCAAACGTGGCGACCGTGCTGACGGTCAGGCTCCGTCTTGCCTTGGTGCTTTCCAGGTCGTGCATGGCCTGGTCGATTTGAAGAAACGCTTCGCGCAGCCTGGGGAACACGCTGGCGCCTGCCTCGGTCAGCCGCATGCCAAGGCGCTCACGCTCCAGCAACACCACTCCCAGGCGGTCTTCCAGCACGCGGATCTGCTGGCTGACGGCGCCGGGCGTGACGTGCAGGGCCTGTGCCGCGGCCTTGACGCTTTTGCGCTGCCCCACTTCCACGAAAGTGCGCAGCGCCTGCAATGGGTAGGTCATTTTGTTTTTAGATTTACTAAATTCTTGGAGAAGAAATCATCGCTTTAGATTAGACGTATATCTGTTGAGAATAAGTCTTTCCAGCGATTCTATGAATTAAGTTTATCTAAAATTCAAATGCTCCATCTCTATTCAGACAGCTCCCCCAATGGCTTCAAGGTGACCATTGCGCTTGAAGAGCTTTCGCTGCCTTACCAGCTGCACCATGTGCGCATCGATGAAGGCGAGCACCGGCAGCCGGCCTTTCTGGCGCTGAATCCCCATGGCCGCATTCCCGTGCTCACGGACAGCGAGACGGGTGTGGTGTTGTTTGAGTCAGCGGCCATTCTTCTGTACCTGGCCGACAGGACCGGGCAGCTGCTGCCAGAGGACCTGCAGGCCCGCTGGGAGGCGATCAAATGGCTGCAATTCCATGCGTCCAGTGTCGGGCCGCTGCTGGGCCAGCGCGTGCACTTCGAGCTGTTCGCGGACAGCCCGGTTCCTGCCGCAATCGAACGCTACCGGCGCCTGACGGAGGAGGCGTTCACGGTGCTGGACCACGCGTTGCAAGGCCGCCCCTACCTGGCGGGCGACTGCTACTCCATTGCAGACATTGCCCATTTCGGCTGGATGCACATCGCGCGAATCATCCACTTCGACTTCAGCCGGCATCGCCATCTGAGCGCATGGCATGAGCGGGTGGCGGCCCGGCCTGCGGTGCGCAAGGGCATCGCGCTGCCGGCACCGGCAACCGGCGCATGAACACGAGTCAGGTCCAGACAATGAACGCAACTCCTCTCTCCCCGCGCACGGGTGGGGCTTCCTATGCCTCGTTCTACGCACACCCTGGCTACCGGCGCATGTTTGCACCAGACCGGCTGACCGTGGGCATCTTCATGCCGCTGCGCAGCTACAAGGGCGACATGTCGGTGCTGCGCGGGCAGGCCGATCTGGTCACCCGCATCGACCAGCATGGCTTTGCCGCCGTGTGGGTGCGCGATGTCCCCTTGTTCGATCCCTCGTTCGGGGACGCTGGGCAGGTGTTCGACCCCTTCACCTACCTGTCCTTCCTGGCAGCCCGTACGCGCAAGGTCGCCTTGGCCACGGGCAGCGCCATCGTCTCCCTGCGCCATCCGATCGACCTGGCCAAGGCCGCCACAAGCATTGACCAGCTCTCCGGCGGCCGGCTGGTGATGGGCTTGGCCTCTGGCGACAGGCCGATGGAGTTTCCCGCCTACGGACTGGAACACGCGGCCCGGGCACAGCGCTTTTCCCACGCGGTTGCCTATATGCGCCAGCTCATGCAGCCCGGGCACCTGGACATCGACTCTCCGCTGGGGCGCCTGGAAGGAGCCGAGTTTCTCCCCCAGCCCGTTGCGGGGAGCATTCCGCTGATGGTGACGGGATCGTCAGGCCAGTCGCTGGCGTGGATTGCCGAGCATGCAGATGGCTGGCTGACCTACCCCGGTGCCACCCATACCCCCCGGGGGCCCCAGCACCTGGCGGAAAAAATCCGTGCCTGGCGTGACCTGATCCCTGGAGGCGCATTCCGCCCGCACATGACGAACGAGTGGATCGACCTGGTCGATGACCCCGGCCATCCCCCAACCCCGTTGCATGGGGGCTATGTCCTGCGCACCGGGCGCAAGGGACTGGTGGCATTGCTCGAACAGTGGCAGGCGGCGGGGGTCAACCACGCGGCGCTGGGCATCCAGTGGACACAGCGCCCGCCCGCCGAGGTGCTGGAGGAACTGGCCCAGGAGGTGCTGCCGCACTTTCCCTCGCACGAAGGGCTGACGGCAGTGGCGGCTGACTGGTGAACGCAGGCCTGGGGCAGGAATGGCCGGGCCGCGGCAAGCTTGCATCCCTGAGACCGGGGGCATTCAAGCCGGCTGCGCTGCAGGCCTCATCACGCGCGCCGTGAACCGGGCCATGAACTCGCGCGTGGCAACGCGGGCGCCCAGGGCCGTCAGGTAGTTGGCGCAACCGTGCACCACCGAGGCGCGGTTTTGGTCGAAGGCTTTCAACCCCAGGCGAACCACGTCCTCGCTGGATGCTTTTTTCCCGAAGGATGCGGCCTCGCCGGCGCGGGCGAAGAATGCCGTGTCGGTAGCGCCCGGGCACAACGCCAGCACGCGCACGCCGCGCGGCCGGTACTCGGCCCAGAGTGCTTCACTGAACGAAAGGACGAAGGCCTTGGTCGCGGCGTAGACCGCCATGTACGGGACCGGCTGAAACGCTGCCGTGGAGGCGATGTTGATGACGCCGCCCTGGCGCTGCTCCAGTGCGGGAAGACACAGGTGCGTCAATTCCACCAGGGCACCCACATTCAGATCGATGGCCTCCCGCTGCATGGCCAGCGCCAGTTCATCAAACCTGCCATGGGTGCCGAAGCCGGCGTTGTTCACCAGCAGATCCGGCAGCAGGCCCCTGGCGCTGACGGCATCGAAGACCCGCCGGGCCGCCCCGGGTGTGGCCAGGTCCTCGACCAGGAATTCGGCGCCGGGCAATTCGCTGGCGAGCTTTTCGAGCCTGTCGCGGCTGCGCGCGATCAGCACGACTTTGGCGCCACGGCGGGCAAGCTCCCTGGCAAATACTTCGCCGATGCCCATGGAGGCGCCGGTCACCAGGACGGTTTTCTGGGAGAAATCAAAAGGGGTTTTCATGCACTCGAGTATTGCGACGGGGTGCCCGGCTGGGAATGGGCAGCGCTGGTAAGCTGATTTGCATTCATGAAAAACCAACCGCCCACCACCTGGGATGACCTGCGCGTGCTCCTGGCGCTTCACCGCCACCAAAGCCTGCTTGCCGCAGGCGCGGCCCTGGGCCTGTCCACCTCGACCGTCGCGCGGCGCATCGAGGCGCTGGAGCAATCCCTGGGCCGCGCCCTGGTACACCGCAGCAGCGCAGGGACGACGGTCGAGCCCGATGCAATGGAACTGGTGGAGCTGGCCGAGCAATTCGAGCTGGGACTGGGCGGCATCAAGCGCGACGACCGGCCCGATGAGAAGGCCCATGCGCTGACCGGCACCATCCGCGTCAGCATGGGAGAGGGCTTCGTGAAGCCCGTTACCGCCGTGCTCTCGCAGTTGAGAAGCGCGCATCCCGGACTGCATATCGAAGTGGCCGTTGAGTCGCGCTTCACGGATGTCGGGCGGCGCGAAGTGGATGTGGCGCTCAGGGTCGGGCGCTCCAGCTCGGCCGTGGTGGTGGAGAAAGGGGTGGGGCAACTGACGTTTGGCCTGTACGCCTCGCACGGCTATGTCGAGCAGCGCCTGCCGGATCGCCACCTGCGCGTGCAGGACTTTGCCAGCCACGATTTCGTGGGGCAGGACCTGGCCACCGGCCGGCAGGACGCCTCCAACCTGTGGCTGGCTAGCCGGGGCGCCACCCGGTTCGTCTTTCGATCCAGCTCCGACCTGGCCCGCCAGGAGGCCACGGAGCAAGGTCAGGGCATCTGCCTGCTGCCCGACGCCATGGCCCATGCCGTGCCCGGCCTGGCGCGGCTGGAGGTGGACGCGCCACTGCCGTCCTGCCCGGTGTACCTGGCCTATCACCGCGACCGCCGCAACGTGCCGGGCGTGCGGGCGGTCATTGACGCGCTGGGTGTGGCGCTGGCCGATGGGCTGCAACTGCCAGCAGAAATGGCGAAGGCGGCCAGCACCGCCGCGAAGCCATGACAGGCACGGTCTTTCCTGCCCTTTCAAGGCGGGGGCGCGGACGACGTACCCGGTGAGCAGCCAGGACCATCGTTGGTCGTTGATCCCAACGAAACATGAATGGGCCTTTGCTGGCGCGGAACGACCCGTTGTGGTCGTTCGTGCCTCGACGCCTGCAACCCCTCAATCCTTGAGCAAGCGCGCCTTCACCGTTCGCCCCTTGATCTTCCCGCTACTGAGCTTGGAAACCACCTCATGCGCACTCTTGCGGTCCACAGCCACATAGGTTGCGAACTCGTTGATGTCGATCTTGCCCACTTGCTCGCGGGTGTAGCCGAGCCGCTCAAGATTGACGAGCGTCGCAGGCGAAAGCGCAAGTTTGTCGAAGGAATGGGGGGAAGCCGAGGGTGCAATCATGGCGGCATTTAGTTTTGGCGCTCTCAAGACCGAGGTGCGGCACGTTGGTCACTGAGAAAGAACAAGGGCTTGCTGGGCCATTGCAGGCATGTGCGAGAAGATGGCCAGCGGGGTGCTGACGCCATGGATGGCACGAGGTCTGCCATGGAGGCTGTCGGTTATGGCGTCAGGGCCGTCCTGGCTGCACACGCTCAGATCAGTGTCCTTGGGCAGGTTTCGGAGCAGTAGCCCGTTGGTGTTCTTTCAGGTGCCGCGTTGCCAAGCGCTGTACCAATCGCAGACGTACACCCTCACGCTCGTGGGGGCGGCCAGTTGCTGGAGGTCGGAGCTATGGCGATAGACCTCGACGAGAAGGAAGGTCATAGCCCGCTGGACCCGGGCGAGAAGACCGGATTCCATCCCTCAGCACTTGGTCACGAAGAGGGACCTGAAAGAAGAGGTGCAGGAGAAGATCCTGATTGTCGTGCGCTGCCTGAAGCGGATGCGGCCAAACGTGTTCAGCAGGGGGTTCTGTCGAACCGTGCACGCCAAGTTGTTAAGTCTGACCTTGAAGTTATCCGTCGAGAAGATTCAGTGCCGCGTGCTCAGGCCACGCATATTAAAGATAGTCCATGGCCTCACGTGAGAAGCAGGCAATCAAAACCAGCTTTTTATCTCATACCCACAGGCTTTAAGTTCTTTGGCTATTTCAGCTTTCCACGCCCCACTTCCATCCAAACCAACGTACACAACTCCGCTGATGTCATTCGGAGTTTCGATTTCCCCTTTCACAAGCGCGCAAACGTTCTCGCGACCTAGCTTAGCCATTAAATAGCCATGCTCAAAGACTACGTTTTGCCTTGCTCGATTCTTTGGAGGTTGTTTGCCTTCGTGGACGCCGCGACCTAAATCACAAGCAGTGTAAAGGATAAGGGCGAAATCTGCATCATTGGAATAGCGTTCAATTTTTTCTATGATTGTTAGACCAGCGCTTGCTTGCTCATGAAGAATGATGGACTCAAGTCCGATATGCTCTATGAACCGAGCAACTTCCTGTTTGGCTTCATTATCACGGCCATGAACGATGAATACTTTTCGCTTGTTTCTTGCAACAATTTGGTTGGATAGGGCGACCTGAACTTGGCTGGCTGTCATTGGGGGAATGGTGTGGCTTGCAGGTGAAGGCGAACCGAACTCCAGAATGTCTAATAGCGGTGTGAATTGTTCGGAAAGATAGGTGCGACGTTCTGAATAAGTATCATATTTTCCTTTGATAAAACCCCAAAACGATTTTAGATCCCGGTTAGTTCGCACAAAGGATGGGATGAGATGTTTTATTTCTTCATCAGAAAGAAGTTCTTTGCGAAGTATCTCGTATTCAGTGGGGTCCGCCTTGCCTCCCGTAGAATATGAAACCAGCAAGTTAGACAAGTAGTTTGCCTTATCGAATTTTGTAGTCAAGAAGTCGAGATTCATATGCTTCAATTCATATCTATCTTGCTGCGATAATCTTAAAAAAATGCGTTAATAGGCTTTCTTTTATAAATCTTGCCTGCGATTTAGTTTCGCCTAAAAATGCCGTAATTTGAAGCTCGTCTAGCTATATAAAATCATTTGCCATCAGAGTGCTAAGTCGATAGAACTCGCGCTGTTAGCTACAAAGAAAATATTGGATGGCGACCACTATACCTCTTTCGCTAAATTCCAAGTTTGTGGAAAAATATCTTATTTCTTAGGATGGCATCGTTTAATACTTTGTCCCAGCTCAAAGCCTCTATGTATATCTTTGGGCCGGGGAGATAAGAAAACCAACCCTTTCGATCAGGCATTGGTGTGAAGCTCTTTTCTCTTTCAAGCCACTCTTCTACCTTTGGTGTAAAATCGCAAACCACGTATCCATAAAATGGCGTATTTTCATTGACCTCCATAGGACGCCCCGGAGGGGTTTTAAATCTTTTATCTCTCAGTCTGTTTGCGTATCTAACAATCTGGGCTATTGGATCTTCAGTAGAAGAAGGGTCGGTGAAATCGTCTCTGCCAGGACGTTTGAACTCAAAAATGGTAATCGGATTCGTCGTAATATTTTCTCCGCGCATGGCAATCCGATGACCATAGACAATAACATCCCCCCTGTCTGTGTTGCCGCCGTTGAATGGCGTGTCAGATGAGACGTAGTTGGTAAAGCTAAGGCGTTCGTCCAAAATCCAGAGATTGTGCCCTTCATAGGGAATGTTGTCGGTGTCCTTCTTTCTTGGGAAAATAATGTCATGGACGGCACCTTCCGTATGGTGCTTCCCATCGTCACGGTACTCCAACTTTCTAGCAAGCAAATCAAGCAAGTATTTTCGTAGTGCAACATAGTGAATTAGTTCGCTCTTGCTTTTTTCACTAATGTTTTTTGCTAATGCACTAGCCGTCTCGTCATTTTGATCTGATGGCTCTTCTTTGTCTAGAATGCTCTTTACCTGGGCTCGAAGTTTTTTCTCAGTCTTGAATTGCTCTTTGTGAAGAATTGCTTCCATTTCTTCAGGCTTTGGGTGCATTGAGAATTCATTGAGATCGACTTCCTTAAGAGTCTCCCTGTACCAAGGCGCTTGTTTTTCAACGTATTCTTGGATTATGGCCTTCTTTCTATCCAAACGGGAAGCCACCTCTCCCGAGAATGCTGTGTTCGCTAGCTTCGCAGCCTCTCTTTCGATATCTGTTTGGCAGATCTCTGAGTAGAGTTCACTGTTTTCATCGCGATCTTTGCGGAAATTAAAACCGCCTCTTTCAATTGAAACATTATCGTCAAGATACTTTCCGAATACATATGCCTTTACTATATAGTTTCTTCCTGGCGACTCGGGATTATTGGATGGTTCAAAAAATTCATCTTCGAACTCGGGAATGTATCGATGAAGAAATGCTGTTTCAACCTCTCTTTTATCAGCCACCAAGCTAATTTTGCTGACCTTCGATCCTGGAGAGAATATTTTGAATAATCGAAGCTTAAATTTCTCAGCTACCTCACTTCCTTGTAGTGAAAACTCCGATTCAATTAGAGGGATCTCTTTAATTACGGCTTCTTCGCTTAAGAGATATTCGTTAAGCGTGATCCTCTCGGACTCGTCTTCTTCCATTAAAATAATTGTAGGGCAGCTATACTCCTTTGTAATAAAGTAAGGTAGCAGTAGTTCAACGAGATTGCGAGCAATAGTCTTTGCTGTTTGATTGATGGCGGATTTCTTCTTGAGGCCACTAAGTCTCGTAATTGATCCTGTGTTAATATTTTTTACTGGATAGCTGGCTTCTTTTGTGATGAAATGCTTCTCATCACCCATCTTAAAATCGAATGACCAATAGGTGCCATCTTTTCTTTGATATACAGAATTAATCCAGACGTGATCAAAATATTTTAAATATGTAAGGCGCCCAAAACCTTTGCCACCTTCATTTATTTTAAGATCGCTATATAGGGTGTCAAAGGATTCTTGGTTTTCTTCGTTGAAGCCGATGCCATTGTCTCTGACTTGAATTTCTTCAATCCTTCGGTCGCCACTCTGAGTGCCATCAAGTTCAAGTTGGGTATTCCGCTTAAGTGTGACTGTTATTAGTCCGTTTGCTTCTTCTTTGGATTTTATGGCCTGAATGGAGTTAACAATTGCTTCAACGATTGGAGTATAGATTGAAGTCTTGTCTTTTATATTACTGACGGCTCTCTTGATATGGATGTTGCTCATGTTCAGTCTCCCTGTTCATTAGATAGCTTACTTGCCAATGATCTTACCCGCTCAACGTAGTCTTGAGCGAGGGAGATTGCCGTCTCATGCTCGCTTGACTAGTTTTGACTCTCTCTGAACAGAGCGTGCCGCTCAGATGGGGGCCAGAGGAACCTCCGCATGTGGGAGACCTGTTCGAGTGAGAGCCTCTAGCGTGAGATGCTCATATGCGGTGACGGTGAGAGACCGCTTATGACCGACTACCCCGTTCACGTAGCCGTGTGAACCCATTCAAATGAGCTAAGACGAAAAGAAATCCTCCTGTCGCTTCATCCTACTGACCCTAAACAACCGTTGAGTGATGCCCTCTCAACCCATCCCCTTCTCCTGCCCAGCCACCAAGCCAAGTGCCGATTTCTTCGCCTTGGCTTGCCCGTCATGGGTGAGTAGCCCCCACGCCAGGATCACCTCAGCAAGCTCATCGTCCTCGCAGTAAAGGCACGCATTCGGCACGCCGAGAACTTGCGCAATCCGATGGGCCGCCTCCAAGGTCGTCCGTGTAGTCCGTTCCGTATTTGCTCATCCGAATGGTCGCCATCTTCGTATCCAAGCCGAAGACAACCATCCTGGCTTGCCTTCCGTTCTACGAATTCCGTAGAGACGCTCTTCGCCGATTCAACGAGCATCGCAGGATGCCTCATCATCCCGATCCTTCAACGGCTGCTTCTGCCGCGCCTCGGCTCGACGACCTCGCCATCGACGCCGTCCTGCACATGGGCGCCGCGCTGGATGTCCTGGACCTGCACGCTCGCCACAACATCACGGCCATCAATTGCGTCTGCCGGGACCTGCTGCGCATCTACTACGTGAAGGCCGATCAGGCGCAGTCGCTGGAGCCGCAGGACGCGGAATTGCTGGGCCTGCTGCACGACACGGCGGTGAACCTGGGCTATGCCATCGAGGTGGTGGACCATCTGAATGGCGACGAGGCCGATGACCCCATCCTCTATGCCGTGAGCTATCTGCTCAAGGCGGCCAAGCGGTTTGCGGATGAGGGCGTGGCGGTGGGATTGACGTGATGGGTGAGTGCGCGCACATGTTGCTTGCGCTTCACACGCAGGGAATCCGCGTGCTTTGGCGACGGTAGAGGCCCGACGTTGGCAACCGCTCCCTATGCGGCTACGCCTTATGTCGGCGCAGAACGGCCAAGCTGCGATGCCGAATCCGTTGGGAAATGCGCTTGTTCTCAGATACCCGGGCCAGCGCTTGAAGCACATCAGCGTTCACCGGTGCACCTTGCTCCAGCCATTCGATGGCCAGGCCCGGCCAGTAGTCGGAGGCTTCGTAGCCCAGGCCGGCCAGGACGATTTCAACGGGCGATGCACTACCTGAATAGGCTTGCAGCGGGTGCTCCAGATGCAAAAGCAGGATGCGCGTGTCCATTGGGTTGACTTTCAAAGTTTTGCTGCGGGCTGCATTCACTGAATCCAGTTGCCACGCCTGGCATGAGTGCGTGTCCATCCGTCATCGATCTTGCCGCCGTTGATCTCGCAGGAAGCTGGCGTCTGCGTCGTGCCCTGCACCCTGGCGCCCGTGTGGTTTGTCATGGAAACGGGGGCGGCAACCACGAGGGTCACCACCCGGCGATCCTTGGTGGCACTCAGGTACGTGGCGCCGGGGGGCAGGCCGGCATTTTTCTGGTACCAGTCAAGGCACATGCGCGCTTCTTCCTCCAACATGGAGGAAGGCGATACAGCTTGGTGTGGTGCGGGGGCAGACGCGGGCTTGGTGGCGGGCTCGGTCGGCATTGCATCCCGCAAAGGCTTGGAGGATGCAGGGGGCGGGTCCAGTTGCATGGGCTTGGCGGTGGTGCCTTGCGGGCAAGGGGCATCCTGGTACCAGGTTTTTCCATCGCTAAGGCATTTCATGACGGCTTGGGCATCGGGGGCCAGGCCGACTGCGGCCACCGTCCACAGCAGGCTTTTCAGCAGGGCGGTCTTGTTTCGGAGGGGCTTGAGGGAAGTGCGCTTTGCAGGTCTGCTGCCGCCAGTGGATGAATGGGCCATTGAGTCTCCAATGAAGTGAACTGGCTGCTGCGAGCCTTTGCCCCCGGCGTTGCCAATGCGCTGCGGGGTTGGAAATGACGGGTTTCCTGACTCTTTTGCGGCCCGTGCAGCGGTTATATGTCAGCCACTTCAACCCACCAATTTTCCTGCCGAGCCAGACTTCCTTGAGCAGGCCTTGTCGGTGGCGTTTGCCATGGACCGCTTGCATTTGAAATAAGTGATTGCTAAAGTGTCGCCATGCCCGAGAACGACATTTTCAAGGCCCTGGCCGACCCTACGCGCCGCTCCATCTTCGAGAAGCTGGCCGCTGGCAGCATGCATGCCAGCGCGCTGCGCGAGGGGATGGATATCAGCCAGTCAGCCATGTCCCAGCATCTGGCCGTGCTGCGCAATGCAGGCTTGGTGAGCGAGCAGCGGCAGGGGCGCTTCATGCATTACGAGGTCGATCCCGAAGGGCTGGCGCTGATTGCGGGCTGGCTGGCGAAGTACCGCGCCTACTGGCCGCAGCGCGTGGATGCACTCACGGGCCTGCTCAAGGACATGGACCAATGAACAAGATGAGCAATATGGACACCGACGATGCGGCCCGCGAGCTGGTGCAGGAGTACGCGCTGGACGCCCCGCCCGAGAAGGTCTGGCGCGCGCTGAGCATTCCCGAGCTGCGCGCGCAGTGGCTGCCGGGCACCGAGCATGCCGAGCCTTTGCGGCAGGTGCCGCAGCAGGAACTGCGCCTGCGGCTGCGCGAGGCGGAGCCGCCCTTTCTGGAAAGCACGGTGGACCTGCAGATCAGCCCCGGCGTCGATGGCGGCACGCTGCTGCGCATCGTCCATGTGCTGACCGATGCGCGGGTGCAGCCGGCCAGGGAAGCGGCCAACGACGGCGGCTTCCTGATGTACGCGACCTGATGCACCTGACCTGATACACGCGACCTGAGGGCCCCGGCAACGGGGCATGCGGCGCAGGGCCGCAGCCCTTTCTTTTTTCACCACCACACACAGGAGTTCGCCCATGCGCGAATCGATGATGCTCGTCCCCATGGTTGTCGAACAGTCGGCGCGCGGAGAGCGGTCCTTCGACATCTACTCGCGCCTGCTGCGCGACCGCGTGATCTTTCTCAACGGCGAGGTGAACGATGCGGTCTCTGCCCTGGTCTGCGCGCAGCTGCTGTTTCTGGAGGCGGAGAACCCGGACAAGCCCATCCACCTCTACATCAACTCGCCGGGCGGGGTGATCACCAGCGGGCTGGCCATGTACGACACCATGCAGTTCATCAAGTCACCCGTGCACACGCTGTGCATGGGCACGGCGCGCTCCATGGGCTCCTTCCTGCTCATGGCCGGCGAGCCCGGCCACCGCATGGCCCTGCCCAACGCCAGCCTGCACGTGCACCAGCCGCTGGGCGGCGTGCAGGGCCAGGCCTCCGACATCCGCATCCATGCCGAGGAAATGCTGCGCACCAAGGACCGCGTGACACGCCTGTACGCCCAGCACTGCGGCCGCAGCTACGAAGAGGTGGAACGTGACCTGGACCGCGACCGCTTCATGACCGCAGAAGAAGCCCGCGAATGGGGCCTGATAGACAAGGTTCTGGACCGGCGCACGGCAACCCTCTGAGCCGTAGCGCCAGCGCCAACAGCGCGCCGCGCGCCGCCTTTCTCCCCACCCCCGTATGTCAGCGCCTGCGTCGTGGCGGTTGCGGGGTTGCAAGCCTGCCGAAGGACAGGCTTGCTTCGTGATCTGACTCGCCGTGATGTTTGAACGTAGCGCGCAGCGTGAAGTGAGTTTCACGGCGAACCCCGCAACCGCCACGACGCAGGTTGCCCGCAGCGAAGCGGAGGGTCGCAGACATTCGGGTCTGTACGTGTCAAGGACATGGGTAACAACTCAGCTCACAGACATGGGTAACACTTCAAGCTCACATAGTCCTTCTGGGGT
>Ga0209127_100092_pt1 | contig 47462 bp, 45 predicted proteins | sample LakSupMetagenome_FD_187469 | JGI IMG/M metagenome (GOLD analysis project Ga0209127, IMG submission 187469) | Freshwater microbial communities from Lake Superior, Canada - Sta WM archaea (SPAdes) (version 2) | ecosystem: Environmental > Aquatic > Freshwater > Lake | place: Lake Superior, Canada... | reverse complement strand
GGGGCGCGGGATCGATCCATTCTCCATTCCGGCGCAGGGCGAGCGTGAACGGGGACGAGGTCGTCCAGCCCAGCCTGGCGCCCGCCGCGACGCAGCGTCCGGCACGGACGCGGAGCTGCGACAGCGGACCGTAACGCAGCTCGCTCCCGTCGCGCTGCCGGACCCGGACGAAGCGGCCGATCCGCGTGGCTTCGACGGGCTCGACCCGGCCGCCTCGCACCGTCACCACGGCCTGGCCGCTGAGAGTGCGGAAGACCATGTTCGGCTGGAAGACCGCCATGCCGATGACGGGATGCAGGCGGTGCCCGAACCGGTGTTCGATCGGGGCCTTCACCGGAAGCGGCCGGGCCCTGCCCTCCGGGCAATCGGAAGCGTGCACCGGGACAGGCTGCAGGAGCAGCGGGCCGAGCACGGCGGCGAGACGGGGAGCGAGTCTCACGAGCCTGGTCCTTCCAGCGGATAAAGCTCCATCTCCACCGGCTCGTCGTCGCCGGGCACCCTCTGGAGACAGGGCACAGGGTTGCGCCCGGAGCCGCTCGCGCAAAGCAGGCTGTGGTTCGGCGCGCCGTTGGTGCAGGCGCTGAAGTCGATCTCGACCAGGGTCGGGCCGTTGCTCGTGCGGTAGGTCACCCGGCCGCAGCCGGCGACATCGCCGTAGAAGGAGCTTTCGCGGACACGGCCATAGCCGTCCCGGCGGAGGCACAAGACTTCGGCCGCATTGCCGCGTTCGGGCTTCTCGCCCTTGGGCAGCACCATCCAGCAGCCGCCGGCGGCTAGCGGCGCGCGGGGCTCGGCGCCGGCAGGCAAGGCCGGAACGAACAAGGTCGAAGCCACGAGCAAGACATAGGCGCAACGACGTCGCATCGAACGCTCCTGTTGGCAGTGATGTGCGGATCGCACGGCGTCGATCCTGCTTGCGTGCCGGGCTTGACGGAATTGCCGGGCCTTGCGCCGAGTTGCGCCGCCCGGCCTGCTGACGAGCGGGGCGCCTCCTTCACGTCGGCGCTGGTCGTTCATCCGCTCCTCGCGCGCAGACGCCGAGGTTGCGCGCGAGGAGCGCTTGGACGACGAGCGCGGGCATGTATCGGATATGATGGAAGTTCCTTGCGCTCAACGGTCCTAAGACCAATGTCCATGGAGGCCGAGCAGACGGGACGTTCGGCCGCTACACAAAGAGAGCGGGAGCCGTCACATTAAGGGAGAACGAAGGCTCATCACCGTGAAGCCTTTGCTGTTGGCGTGATGGCCAGCTTCGCCGTCGGCCACGGGATGAAGGAGAGCGAGATGTGCGTCCGGTTCGTGGGGCTCACGATGAGCGGGCTGCCGGAACCGCGACCGGGCGAGATCCCATGCGCCACGTAGTCCTCCTTCTCGTGCTGCTCGGCCTCGCCGTCCCAGCGGCGGCCAGCCCTCGCGACGATCTGGTCGCAGCTTTCGGACGCGGCGACCGCGGGGCAGCGCTGTGGCTGGCGAAACCCCTCGCCGAGCAGGACGACATGCTGGCCCAGTACATGCTCGGGACGCTCCTGCGTGACGACACGGGGACGCGTCAGGAGGCGGCCGTCTGGCTGCGGAAGGCGGCAGAGAAGGGCCATGTCGCGGCGCAGGGCGAACTCGGCTACCTCCTGTTCTTCGAGCTGAAATCGCGCGCGGAGGGCCGAAGCTGGATCGAGCGGGCGGTCCGGGCGAACTATCCGCCCTCCTTCAGGGACCTCGGCTGGATCCTGGAGAACGAAGGACGCGGTGCGGAGGGCCTGAAGGAGGCAGCCGAGCACTACCGGCGCGGCACGGAACTCAACGATCGCAACGCGACGTTGCTCTACGCAAACGCGCTGCTCAAGGGGCGCGGCGTTGCGAAGGACATCGCGGCGGCTGCCGCACTGTACTGCAGTCTCGGGCGCGCTTCCGGCGACCTGCAATGCGGCAAGCTGCTGCTTCAAGGCGCCGTCCCCGGGAAGACGGCGTCCGATGGCGTCGTCATGCTGCGGCGGCTGTCCGACCAGGGAAACGCCGACGCGCGCGTCGCCCTGGCCGAACACCTCCTCAACGCGCCGGCCGGGGCGAACGACGTCGACGATGCGGTGAAGCTCTTGCGCCTGGCGGCGGAGCAGGGCCATTCGGCCGCCCTTTTCGACCTCGGCGCGCTGGCGATCCGCGGGGTCGGCGGCCCGAAGGATCCGCGAGCGGCCTTCGAGTGGTACGGCAAGTCCGCTGCCGCGGGCTATGCCGCCGCCTACCAGCGCATGGGAGATATCGCAGTTGCGGGGCTCGACGGCAGACCGGACCCGGCCGAGGCGCTGCGGCTCTACCGGCTCGGCGCGGAAAAGGGCGATCCGTCGGCGCAGGAGAGCCTCGCGATCCGCCTCTACAACGACGAGGCGCCCACGCGCGACCGGGCGGCGGCGGCGGCGCTGTTTTGCGGCCTCGACACCGCGAGAGCGAATTACAACTGCGCTGCCGCGATTTTCGCCGGGTATGCCGCGGAGAAGGACAAGGCGGTCGCGGTACGCCTCGTCAGGAAGGCCGCGGCCGCCGGCCACCTCACGGCGATCGCCGAGCTCGGGAACCTGCTCATCACCGGGACGAATGTCGAGAAGGACATCGCGGAAGGCGTGCGGCTGACCAAGCAGGCGGCCGAGCACGGCTCGCCCGTCGCATATTTCAACATGGGCTATATCTGCGCCGCAGGCCTCGACGGGAGCCAGGACTATGCCGATGCTCTGCGATGGTACCGCAAGGCGGCGGACGCGGGAAACGCCGAAGCCCATGCGCGGATCGGCTGGCTGATGAGATACGGCCCGAGCGAGCTCCGCGACCCCGCAGCGGCCTATGCCCATTTCCGCAAGGGCGCCGAATTGGGGAGCACCGATGCACTCTTCCAGCAGGGGATGGCACTGCAGGACGGGTTCGGCGTCGCGCAGGACGAGACGGCGGCGGCCGGGATCTTCTGCCAGATGACGACGACGCTCGGCCGCTATCACTGCGCGCGGATGGCCATCGCCGGCAAGGCGCGCGGCCTCGACAAGGCCGCCGGCTTGGCATTGCTCGAAGCGCTCGTGAAGGAAGGCGACCGGGAGTCGATCCGGCTGCTGGCCTACTACAACCTCAACGGCATCGGGATCAGGAAAAATATCCCCGAGGGCCGGCGCCTCGTCGAGCTGGACGTGGCGCAGGGCGACGCCACCGCCATGGCCTGGAAGGGGGAGATGCTGGAGAAGGGCATCGGCTATGAGCGTTCCCTGGCCGAGGCTGTGCGCTGGTACGAGCGCGCCGCCGAGCAGGACCAGTCGGATGCGCTGCTGGCCCTCGGGCGGATCTACGAGAAGGGATTGCGCGGCAAAGCCGACCCCGATTCCGCGCTCAGATTCTACCGCCGGGCCTTGCAGGCGGGGAAGGCCGAGGCCGGCGCCGGGGTCAGCCGCCTGTCGCGGCGCCCGGATGCGTCGACGGTCCTCGATGTCCTGCCGCCGCAATAGCGCCGCACCGATGAGCCGGATCGAAGGCGATCGGCGAGGACGGAGAGTGCGGTCGCCATCGGACCGGCGAGGCCCAAATCGGAAGCGACTTCACCTCGAAGGGTCGCCATCACCCGAAGAAGGACGAGCCGCTGTCGGGGGGCATGTGCGATCGCCCAGTCTCGGCGGTGCGACTTTCCGATGAGAGAGCATCGCGTCACCGGACGCCTCACCGCGACGACGATCGCGCCGACGGTCAGGGAGGCCGACGAGGCCGCACTGCGGCGCGAGCAGATCGATGAGGTCTTCCGAATGGTGATCCCGGGTGTGGCCGGTGCCGGCCTCGCCGCGCTGATCCTCGCGGTGTTCCTGGTCGCGCTCGGCGCATCCGATCCCCGCACCGCCTCCATCTGGGCCGCCTGTGTCCTGACATGCGCCGTCGCGCATACGCTCCTCGCCCTTGGCTACCGGCGCGCCGATTGCGTTGTCAGGGCCGCATCGACATGGCCACTCGCCTTCACCGTCGTTGCGGGGCTGGAAGGAATCGCCTGGGGCTTCGCCCCCGTGGGCCTGACGCCTGACGCTCCCTTCGACATACGCTTCCTTCCTCTCGCCGTCACGCTCGGGGTGACGGCCGGCGCGATTCCCGCCTTCGGCCCGTGGCTGCCTGCCTTCCTCGCATTGTTCCTGCCCGCGACCTTGCCCTATGTGGCCGCGAATTTTTTCGCCCCGGCGCTCGTCGAGCGGGCGAGCGCGTTCCTGATGCTGATCTATGTCGTGGTCATGGGCGGCCTCGGCGTCCGCAGCCACCGCGCCTTCATCGAGATCGTCGGCTTGCGGCTGCGGAGCGAGGCGCTGGCGGAGGACCTGCGGCGGGAACGGGATACAGCCGATGCAGCAAATCGTGCCAAATCGAGCTTTCTGGCTGCGGCAAGCCATGACCTGCGCCAACCGGTGCATGCGCTCGGTCTGTTCGCGGGAGCGCTGCTTCGCCTGGACCTGCCCGGCGAGGCTCGTCTCCTCGTCGAGCGGATCGAGGCGTCCGCCGCTGCCATGGACGGCCTGTTCAACGCCATCCTCGACATCTCGCGGCTCGATGCCGGCGTGGTCGAGGTCGCGCCGCGAGCCTTCCGGGTCGGCCCCTACCTCGCCCGCATCTGCCGCGACCTCCGTCCCGAGGCGGAGGCCAAAGGGCTGCGGCTGCGCTGCCGCTCCTGCGACGAGGTGGCCTGGACGGACCCGTTTCTGCTCGAACGCGTGGTGCGCAACCTCGTCTCCAACGCGGTCCGCTATTCGGACCGGGGCGGCGTGCTCGTCGCGTGCCGTCGACGCGGCGGCCGCCTCGCGATCCAGGTCTTCGACACGGGTCCCGGCATCGCCGCGGGCGACCACGAGCGCATTTTCCAGGAATACGTTCAGATCGGAAATGTCGAGCGCGACCGCACCAAGGGCTTGGGCCTCGGATTGGCGATCGTGCGGCGGACCTGCGCGATCCTCGATATGCCCATCGCGCTGCGCTCCCGCATCGGCCGAGGCTCATGCTTCGAGGTTAAGATGGCACTCTCCGACGAGGCTGCCCTGGCGGAGGATTCCGTCGCGGCGGCGCCGGGGGCGCTCGCGGAGAGAAGCCTGATCGTCGTGATCGACGACGAGGCGTCCATCCGCGAGGCGATGGAGCGCCTGCTCGCGGGCTGGGGCCACGACGTCATCGCAGCGGGTTCCGGTGACGAAGCGGTCGCGCGGCTCGCATCGCACCCGACGCGGCCGGATCTGATCGTCTCCGATTATCGCCTGCGGGACGGCGAGACGGGAACCGAGGTGATCGAGCGCCTTCGCTCGGAATTCAACGAGACGATCCCGGCGTTGATCATCACCGGCGACACCGCGCCCGACAGGCTGATCGAGGCCCGGACGAGTGGCCTCGTACTCCTCCACAAACCTGTGCCGAACGGGAAACTGCGCGCCGCGATGCGCAATCTCATGGTGGGCGCGCGCGCATCCTCGGGCGAATGAGACCGCCTCAGATAAGGCCCGCCGCACGCGCCGCCGCAGCCGCCTGGGTGCGGTTGATGGCGCCCAGCACCTTGAAGATGGCGGTGACGTGCGCCTTCACGGTCTTCTCCGAGAGATCGAGTTCGTAGGCGATGATCTTGTTCGGCTGCCCGGAGCTCAGGCGGCGCAACACCTCGACCTGACGCGCGGTGAGCGCAGAGGCGGTGACGTCCGCCGGGCTCGGCGGCACCTTCTGAGGGAGCGCCGTTCCCGTCACCTCGGCGAGGATGAGGGGCGGCACATAGACCTCGCCATCCATCACGAGGCTGATCGCTGCGAGCAGCGTGTTGTGGCTCGCCGATTTCGGGACATAGCCGAGGGCACCACTGGCTAGGGCGCGGCGAGCGTCTTCCGCCTTCTCCGAAGAGGACAGGACGATCACCGGCACTTCCGGTCGCACGCGGCCGAACTCGCCGATCGCGCTGAGCCCGTCCATGCCGGGCAGGACCATGTCGAGAATGACCACGTCGAGATCGTCGTTCGCTTCGGCCAGACGCAGGGCCTCAGGCACCGTTCCGGCTTCGAGCATCGCCACCTCGGGTCCGGCCCGCCGGAGCAGGGCCGCGATGCCCTCGCGCAAAACGGGATGGTCATCGACGATCAGAAACTTCATCGCCGGAGTATTGCCCGACTCCGTGACGCCGGAAAGAGCGCGTAGGTCTCGCGACCAAAGTCCCATTCGTCTCGACTCCCGGCCGACCATCGGTCAGATTGTCCCACATTTCCAATATTGCAACGTATTCGCCATGACGGACACTTCAGCGACCGCAGGGGAAGGCACCGTGTTGGCTCTCGCGCAGGGCGGGCCGCATCCATGGCCGACGGTGCCGGCGGCCTGGCGCGTCCGGCTGACCGCGCTGGGGATCGCGGCCGTCGCCATCCTCGTGACCACCCTGATGACCGTCCCGGATTCCCCCACGGCCGCTCTTCTTCTCGACCGGCAGCGCTACAGCGTCTTTCCCTATCCCTTCACCATCCAAAACCTCATCTACCTCGCTCTCGCCTGGGCGATGGGTGAACTCTACCGACGCTGGCGCGCCGCACGACGCGAGCGCGCCTTCCTTCAGGCCGGCTTGTTGCCGGAAGACCCCAATTCTCTCCTCGAACTGCACGAACTCGGGCCGATCCGCCGCCGCGTTGCCGAACTGCACGATGCCGAAAGCGGCTTTCTTCCGGCCCTGATCGACCTGACGATCCTTCAGCTCCAGGCGAGCCGCTCGGTCGATCAGGCGATCAACGTGCTCACCAGCTCGCTGAACCTAATGAGCGACCAGGTCGACCTGCGCTACCAGATGCTGCGCTACATGGCGTGGCTCATCCCGACGATCGGCTTCCTCGGCACCGTCATCGGCCTGTCGCTCGCGCTGCACCTCATCGACCCTGCCAATATGGATCTCGGCAAGGTGGTCGGCGGCCTCTCGGTGTCGTTCTACACCACGCTCGTCGCGCTGATCGCCAGCGCGATGATGGCCTTCGTGCAGCATGCCGTTCAGGAACAGGAGGAGCTCGCGCTCAATGCCGCCGGGCAATACTGTCTCAAGAACCTGATCAACCGCGTCTATGTGGACCACGAGAGCGTGGTCGCGCGATGAGGACAGGGCCGGCGAGGCAGCCGCGATGAGGAGGCGAAGGCGGCAAGCCGAAACCAGCGAGGTCGCCTTGATGGCCGTGATGACGAAGGCGATGGGAGCCTTCCTCATCCTCATGGTCTTCGGGATGAAATATTACATTCCCGACTTCACCTCCGAACAGATCGCCGCAATCGTCCGGGCCTCTCTCGACGGCGTCCGCACGCAGCTCGAGGCTTCCAGCCGGAAGTTGAAATCCGGTGATTACACCAGGGAGGATCTCGATCGTCTCCAGCAGCAGATCGACGCGGCCGTAGCCAGCCTCGCCCAGAGCCAGCGCGACGTGTCGCGGCTCCAGACACGGCTCGATCAGGCGAGCTCCCAGCTGCACCGGGTCGAGGACGAGCGAAAGCGCCTCCAGACGGCGCTCGCCGATGCCGAGGCGCAGACGCGGCGGTTCGAGGCGGAGGCGGCGGCGCTCAGGGCGGAGGTCGAGCGCCTGAGGGCGGAGGACAGCGTGGCGCTGAAGGCACGCATCGCTCAGCTCGCTCGGGAGAACGCGGCGCTTGCGGCGCGGCGGACGGCGGTCGTTCAGTTGCGTTACAGCTGTTCGGATGCGGTGATCGTCGTCGGTGTCTCGCATCAGCAGGTGCGGGAGCTCGGCAAGCCCGAACCCGTGATACCCGCGGACGACTCGCCAGGTTACGGGCCCATCCTGCGCGGCCCGGACGAGATAGACCCGGGCGAGAGCCTGGACTTCAGCCCGCTGCGGGGCACGCGCGAGTTAGCCTCGACCTGGATCGGTCGAACGCTTCGCCCGGGCGATTCCCTGGCGGTCTATGCGAAATACCTGAATGCAGTCCCGGCGGGGGGCGGCCAGGGTCCTAGCTTGGCGGAGAGCTCTTGTGCCGTGTCGAGCTTTCTGTCTTCCGGCGGCCCTGCCGTGGGAGCGCCGCCCATCCGGATCGGCCCGCAGCAGCCCTTCGTCTTTATCGGCCTCGTGCGTCTCGATGGCGAGCAGCTCAAAGCGGTACCGCTCGACGAAGCACAGCAGCGCTGGTTCAGGGCGCGGTTGGACGACGCACCCTGCAGGGCGCCGATCTGCGACCCGTCGAGCGCCGCCGCCCGCACGGCGCTGCGCGGCTATCTCGCCGTTCTCTATGGCAGGCGCCTCGCCGACAAGCCCGCCGGTGCGCCTGGCAACGAAGGCGCCGCAGGGTCACTTTTGACGGATCTGCTCGACGGCTATGTCGCGGGTAGCATCGACCAGCCGGCGCTGACCCGTTGGATCGGTTTGATTGAGGCCGATTCCACGCAGGCGGCCGGCGCGCCGCCGGGCGCGCCCGACGCCCTCGCGCCCGAACTGCGTCCGCGTCTTTCGGCGGCGGGCGTGCCCCCGGGCGTGGCCGAAGCGTTCGTCCGGCGGGCCTCGCTCGGCTGGTGGAGCCCGGCGGAGCGGGAGGCGCGCTTGCGCCGCGCCGGCATCGCACCGATTCCCGGGGAATTCGAGGCGCGGGCGGCTGCGATACCCGCGCAGCCCGGCCATGTCGCACTGATAAAGCCGATGGTGGACGAGGGCGCGATGACGGCCGCCCAGGGCATCGAATGGCTGACACTCATCACCCGGGCCCGCGAAGCCGGACGCCCGGGCAGCACAGCCGGGCCGCCGCCATCCCCCAACCCGCCGCCGCAGCTCGACCGCCTCTCCGACGGCCTCACCGCAAAGGGATTCCCCGAGCAGATTCGCTCGATCGTCTGGGGCCTTGCCCAAGGCGGCACTCTCCGGGCCGCCGACGCCCTCGACCTCCTGTCACGCACGAAGGGACGCCAGAGACGATGAGCCGGCGTATGCTCCGCTGCCTCGATGGCCATCCCTATGATGCCAATGCCCACGAAGCTTGCCCGGTCTGCGGCGCGGCGCCCCGGCTCCAGGCGGAAACGAACCCACCCCCGCAACCGGAGGCGGAGGAGCAACAGCAAAGCGCATCCCTGCCGCCGAAACCCCGGTGGCGCGGGCCTGTCCTGGCCGTCCTGGGTCTCGCGCTCCTCGCCTGCGGCTGGTTCGCCTTCGAACAGTTGCGGCCGGCCGATTGCCGGCGGCCGGAGAACGCCGAACGCGGTCCATGCGCGGCCGAGGCCGGGCAGCGCCGGCAGGCCGAAGAGCGCGCGCGCCTGGCGGCGGAAGAGGGCCGAAAGGCAGCAGCCGCGCGACAGGAGGCCGAGAGCCACCGGCGCGGGGAGGAAGCGCAGCGGGTGGCGTCCGATGCCCGGTTCAAGAGCGAAGCGGAGCGCGCAGTCGCAGCCTTCCTCACCGAGCCCAGCGGTGCGGTGGCGCGCGTGCGCGCGGCCTATGCTCCGCTGGACCCAGCCGAGGTGGAGCCGCTGCTCGATACGCTCTCGCCGCTGCCCTTCGCCGAGGGGCAGTTGCGCCTCTCGCGCGCGCTTCGCCACGGCCTCGTGCTGACGCGCGCCTTACGCGCCTTCCGGGCCGGCCAGACGCCGACGGCCCGCGCCCTTCTCACGGGCCTCTCCAAGGCGACACCCCCGGAGCCGAACCGGCCCCTCGCCTACGCCTCCTTCGCCCTGGGCTTCATCCTCGCGACCGCGGGCACCGACCCCGGCGACGCGGCTGCGGCAGCCTTTCACCTGCGCACGGCGGCCGAACTGGGTCTCGTGGACGCGGTGGTCGAATTGCTGCGCCGGCCGAACCTCCTCACCGCAGCCGGGATCGATGAGCGAGGCGCCGCGCGTCTCCTCGAGACCGCCGCCATCCAGGCCGGCCAGTCGGCCGCGGTCGAAGACCTCTACAAGCGCCGCAACCTCAATCCGATGCCGGCCGCTCTCCTGATCAAGGCGTTTACCGATGCGCTGGCCGCGGGCGATTGGCCCGGCTTGATCGCCGCGTACAAGGCGATCGGCGAGCGGCGTGCGCCGCTCGTCGATGCGAACATGGCCTATGCCGTGAGCAGCGCCCGGGGACTCGACGGGCCCTATGACCGCCTTCTCGTCATGGCGGACGGGGGCGCAGCCGTCATGCACCCGCGGTCCCGCGGGGTCATCGGGTGGCTCTGTGAGACGGGGCGCGCCGGGCTCCCCAAGGATCTGCCGAACGCCGCTCTTTGGATTGCGCTCGCTCTCACGGGCATGAAGCCGGACGATGCGCTCTTCGCTGAGCTGAGCAAGCGCTATGCCGGGCTCAAGGACGCGTTGCCACCGGGCCAACGCGCGCTCGTCGAGCAGGTCGCAAAGGATATCGGGGTTCAGTGAGCCCTCCCGGCCGCCTGCTTCGGACTGGACCTCCATTTTCCGCTCGGCGCTGTTCTCGCTGCCATCGAACCGCGTTCGCCCGCTCATCGCGGGCGCTTGTGCCGCCTTGACCTGGAACGTGCTTCAGGACGAGCAGAACGCCTCCTTCACGGTGCACCGGCCCTTGTCGTCCTGCTCGCACTCCGCCAGGGCCGCACGGCGGGCGGCCGCGAGCGAACCGCGCCAATATGTCCACCAACGGCCGTTGCCCGCGGTCACGAGGGCGGCGCAGGCGTTGGAGAACCAGAGCCGTACCCGGCAGCCCGGAAGCCCTCCGGCGATGCAGTTTCGCATCGCCGCGGCTTCCGCGCGCCCGCGAGATTCGTAATCATAGGATGTTCCCCATCGCAGGGAGCCCTTGTCGCTGTCGGAGATCGCGATGGCGCCATAGCCGCCACCGGACCGGCCGGGACCGCTGCCGGGCGCCGCTCCAAAGGGCGAGAGGCCGTCATTCGATCCGGCACAGGCCCTGTAGCAGTCGTTATACATGCCGTTGCACATCATCGAGCACTGATTGTTCTGGGCCGCGGCCGGGAAGGCCAGCAGCAGCGCCGCAGCGACGGCCGCGCTCGCAAGACGAAAGCGGGTGATCATGGACATCGCGATACCCCCTGTAAGAAGCTGAAAAAACCAAGCGATCGGCCGGCGCGGAGATTCCGCGTCGAACCGGGAAAGAGGCCGTCAAGGCCCGAAGACACTCGCCGCGGCGTCCGCGACCTGTCGTTCCGGATACGCTCGGCAATAGGCGATGATCGCAGCGGCGATACCGTCTGGGCCCGCGAAGCGCCGGTGAGGCTCACCGGTGCCCGATTCCACACGCCCGGTGAGGTAGCCGAAGCTCCATTGCAGCGCGGCGTGCCCCTCCGGCAGACGCGCCTTGGGAGGCGAGTCCAGCACGCGGCAGGACAGGCCGCCCGCGCCGTTCAGGCGCGGCACCGCGCTCTTGGCTGGCGCCGTCGCGCAGAGGAGGCACAGCGCCAGTCCGGCTCGCGCCATCGATCGGTTGAGCGAAAGATGTCCTGGTGTGGTGATCGACATGGGTCCCTCGGCCGATCGAAGAAGATCTCGTTTACTTTTGCCACCGGGCCGGCATCTGTCGATTGCTTCCGGTTGCCGGGCCTTGCCGTTGGCGAGCCGCCTCAGCGGGCGCGGGCAAAGAGCATGGCGGCGTCAAAGAGGATGCGGCCACCCCTTCCTCGCGAATCCTGTCTCACGGCGAACCGCAACCCAGCGCAAGCAGGCGCAATCGTCGCCGAGCGATCAAAGCTGTATATTCGGAAAACAGATCAGAGGTCGCCACGGGCCACCCGGTACAGGACATCATCAGCGCGAAGGAGAACGTCATGGATCTTCAGCAGAACCCTGGGGCTGAGCCCCCCGCCGCGCAGAAGGAACTCGGCTGGACCGGGAACCTGCTGTTCATCGTCTGCGGCGCGATTTCGATGGCGGTGGGCCTCTGGATCGCCAGGGCGGCGACCGACTTCCTCTTCCCGGAACCGTGGCTGAAGCCCGGCGCCCCCTATCATCCCTCCGTCGCGTGGCTCGTGCGGGATTTCCCGGAGCCGCGGCCGCCACAGAACCACTGGGACATCGTGCAGGATGCCGGCTTCGCCGCGTCGTGGCTCGCCCACAAGCTCGCCACGACCGTCGCAAGCGTGGTGATGGTCTGGCCGGGCATCGTCTTCGGCAGTCTCATGCTCTTCACCGGCTTCCTATGCTTCTTCGTGACGTGGAGGCTCTTTGTGGAGCGGATCTACGATGGGCGGTGGCCGGCCGGCAGAGCATCGTGACCGGCACCTTCGATCTATGGCGTTGGGCCGCGCGATCCGACGCGCCTCGCCGGCGGCAGCTGGGCGAGGATGAGCCAGCGCAGTTCGTCCGCGGGAAGAGCATCGGCCTCCTCGCGCCTCTCGCCGCCGATGAATAGGACCGGCTGAGCCGTCAGCCCCGTCGCCACTATGATGTCGTCGTGCTGACGTTGGAGGGCCGCCCGAGCCGTACCGTTTCGAAGGCATGCATCGACATCGACGGGTGGGATGTCCCCCTCGCTGAGGACGTCAGCGAAGGCCCGTCTTCGCTGCGCTTCTTCGGCGATGCTCCCCCACCGGACGGCGGCGGCCACGAGCTTGCGAAACCGAGCGAAACGCGTCTCGGGGGCGGCGCAGACAGCGAGCAGCGAGGCCTCGACGCTCGCGTCGCCGGGAGCCCTGAGCGGCACGACCGAAAGATGCGCGTCGCCGCTCGCGACGAAGGGTTCGACGACCTGCATCAGCTTCTCGAGACCGCAACTCCCGCAGGACGGGGACATCGCGAGCGTCAATGACAGAGGCGCGTCCGGACGGCCGGCCGTGATGCCGAGCGAAGAATCGAGCACCCGCTCCAACGTTCGCTCTGTCGCGATCCGGTCGAGTTCACCGCGCGCATCGAGCCCGATCCGCGGTTCCGGCGTCGCTCTGGCGACATCGCGTAGCAGAGCCTCGGCCTTGGCCGGATCGCGCAGGGCGGGATCGCCGTAGAGGTAGAGCCGGGCGAGCGTAAAGCGGGCATGAAGGTTCTGCGCGACCTCAGGCCGCTGGAGGAGCGCCATCGCCTCCTTCTGCTGCGGGTTGACGATCTCGCGTCCGTCGGCGCCGGTTCGGCCATCGGCGAGGAGGAGGCCCAGCCTCAGGATCGGCTCAGGCTGACCAGCTTTCGCCGCCGCGCGCAGCATTTCGAGCGCCCGCTGCGGGTTTCGCCCGTCGCCCAGATAATAATCCGCGAGATCGAGTGTCGCAGGCTCGAATCCGGCCCTGGCCGCCTCGTCCGCGAGCGCAAGCGTGTCCGGCCCGATGCTGTGCTCGCGCCCGATGCGCTGGCGAGCCTGCCAGTAGCGGCCGGCGATATCGCCGCGTGACGCCAGAAGGCCGAGCAGGCGCGTGCGCTCCTCGGGCTCTAGCCGATAGGCCGGATCGGTTTCCGCACGCCGCACGATAACCGCGATGGCGGGCCGAAACCCGGCGGCGACCGCTTGCTGCAGCCAGGCACGTTCCCGTTCCGGCGAAAACAGAGCCGGCGAAAGACCGTTTCCGCTGAAATTCTGCGCAGCGTAATAGGCGACCTCACCGGTGCTGTCCTCTGCCGCCGCCTTGCGAAAGGCCGCCTCCACCTCGTCCAGCGCCTCGTACGGAATGCCTCCGATGCCGCCGCTGCGGAGCGTCGCCTCCGCGACCGGCGCGAGAATGGCCGCGACGAGGACACCCTTCGCCTCGGCGTCCCGCAGCGACCGGACGATAGCCGCCGGGCCGGCTTCGGCCGTATAGCGCAAGGGCGCGATCAGCATCGGCGCGATCACACCGAGCGGAAGATCGGTCTGTGCCGCCCTTTCGGCGAGAGCATAGGCCTCTCGCTCTCTCGTTTCCCGCGCTTGTAAATGGAGGGCGTCGGCATCCTGCGAGGCCCAGCCCGCGGCCAGCAGCACAGCCTTCGGATCGCCATCGCGGAGACCGGTCGCGACCTGCTCTTTGGCACCGGCTTGAGAAGCCGCCTTTTCGACCAGCATGCGCGGGATTAATTGACACCAGTCGCGGCGCGTCAGCCCATAGCGATCCGGCGCTCCGTCCCAGGGCCGGGCGCAGGTCAGATCATAGGCCGCCTTGTCGAGCAGGCCCGCGCGCAGCAGCCAGGTCGTGCGCGTTTCCGGATAGGCGGTCCACCACAGCGTTGCCGCCGCAACCATCGCCAGCGCCGCGACGCCGGTGGCCATGCGCTGCACGGCCTGCCGGCGCGAGAGCCGGAACGGCGGACGTTTGCTCCAGTCGCGCAGCCGCTGCTCGTCGGATTCCGTCAGGGACAAGGGCGGCATGAAGCCTTCGCGATAGACCGAGACCGTCTGCTCGTCCTTCGTCCAGAGGCCGACCTTGGTGGCGACGTCGTCGATCATGTCCTGCAGGCGGCGGCCGGGGACGAGCAGCCCCGGCAACTCCTCGGACAGAGCGAGCGCGAAAGGGCTGTGATCGCCCCATCCGTCGGCGGCGCGCGCCCGGGCCGCCGTCGAGAAGATGAGTTGCGAGGGGCGCGGCAGCTTGGCGCGCGCGAGCCCGGCCGTGACGCCGGCCGCATCCGCGGACATGTCGGTCACGACCTCGTCGCGGCAGGCGTCGATCGCGACGATGGTGGCGCGGCGGGGGCAGCGGGCCAGCTGCGCCACCGCGACGTCGAGCGGCAGCGATCGCGTTGCGAGATAATGCGGCGCCGGGATGCGCGCATCGACCGGCAGCAGGAAGTTGCCGCCCTCGTGCTGCACGCCGTGTCCCGCGAAATAGAGCAGCGCGATCGCGTTCGCGCCGGCCGCGTCGAGCTCTTCGCCGAAGGCGATGACCGCGTCCTGCATCGCAGCCAGCGTTGCGTTCTCGACCCGTCGCACGGAAAAGCCCATGCCTTCGAGAGTCCAGGCCAGCAGGCGCACGTCCCGGACCGGATTGGCGAGCGCAGCCGGGGAATAGGAGGCGTTGCCGATCAGCAGGGCGAAGCGCTGCTCCACACCGGATCCAGAAGGTCCATCGATCTCAGGAGCGGCGGCCGTGGAATCCGGCGGAGCGTTGGAATCCAAGGCACTGGCTGCGGTAGCGCAGCTCTCTCCCGATAGATCGAACCAGCGGCTGCGCATCTGCGTCGCTCCGTCAGATGGTCACGATGTACTCGGCGCTCGAAACCGTCACGGCGCCCGCGTTGCGCCGCTGCAGGCGGCGCAGATTGGTCAGGAAGCGGGCCGTCTCCTCCTCGTCTAGCGCGCCCGGCTCCGCATCCGCCCCCCGCGGATCGAGTAGTCGGCGACTGTCGGTATCCCAGAGCAGCGCCGTGGTCGCCAGGAACCGTCCGGGCTTGGGCTGCACGGGCGCCGCTTCAGGCATCAGCAGCAGCTTTCCCTCTACCAGGCGCGGGCGGGACGGGGACGGCAGCCAAAGGATCGTTTCGGCCCAGCTGAGTTCCCAACATCTGTGTCCGATCGGGCGCGTGTCGCGCGCAAGCAGCGTATAGGCCATGGCGGGCTCGCGATCGATGCCTTGCACCGCGATGCGGCCCTTGTGCCGGCCCGCCTCGAAGACCACGGGTCCGTCGCCGCCGGACGGCAAGAAGCCGTCGAAGCTGCGATCGGCCGCGAATTTCTCGATGACGAGCCGCACGGTTCCCTGCGGATTGACCCCAGGTGCCAAGTCGCCGAGCAGCGCGTCCTGCGCCCGGTCGAGCGTTTCGCCGTCCTCGATCCGCGCTGCCGACTGGATGCGACGGATGAAGTCGTAGAGCGGGAGTGTGAACTCGGACGGAGCCAGCGGCTCCGCCAGTCCGGGCAATCCACGCGCTCGCAGGCTGACGTCGAGACGCTTGTTGACGATCTCGGCGAGTTCGGTGGCGGTATCGAGGGAGAAGCCGTAATCGCCGTAAAGCAGCTTCGAGAATTTCGGCGCGCTGCTCTCCCAATTCGTCTCGCCGAACAGCCGAAAGGCAATCTCCGCCTCGGGCATCGGCATGCCGACGAGCTCCCGAAAAGCGCGCCATTTCAGATACAGGCCCGGAGTCGTCGCCATATGGTCCAACCACCTGCGATGCGGTTCAGCTTCATCATGATGCTGTGCCGCAGCCGCGAAGACAATTGCGGTGCCGAATGTCTGGTATCCAGCAAGCTCCCAATGTCGGGTTGTGGCGCATCTGGCGTGAGCCATGCGGGTTCTGCTGCAACTATGGGCCGTGGATCGCCGGCTGGCTTCGTAGCCAGCCGGCGGGCAGACTTCACATCATGCGTTTGATCTCGCCGTAAGCGCCCGTCGTCTTCAGTGTGATCGTGACGTCCTGCTTGCCGCGGTTGCGCCAGAACCAGCCGTGCGAGCCGTCGAACTCGGCGGTTAGGACGCCTTGCTCGCCGGCCGAGCCACGCCCGGTCTTGTAGCTCTTCTCCTTGCCGCCCGCGCCGGGAGTTCCGTGCATGTCGTAGTTCACGACGCCGTCCTTGGCGGTCCAGTCGAAGTCGACTTTCGCGCCGGCCTTCATGGTCAGCTTGTATTCGACGCCCTCGGTTGGTTTCAGCGTGATCACGGTCTCGTCCGTGCGCGAGGGTGCAGCCTGGGCGAGGATCACCCGCTCGCCAGCCTCAGCCGACGAGACGAACAGGCCGGCGAGGATCGTGCCGAGCAGCGACGAGCGCTGGTCCGGCGCAGGCGTTGCCGGCGCCGGCGGGGTCGGCGGCGTCTGGCTGTCCTTGATCCGGTCGGCTTCAGCTTCAGCGGCGAGCTGAATCTTGATCTCGCCCATTTCCGTCAGCTTCAGCATGCGGCCGATGCCGGTCGGATCGATCGCATATTCGGCCGGCAGGACGATGGTCACGAGGATCACGACAGCGGAGACGGCGGCGATTGCGGTGGAGCGCAGCAGCTGGGCCGTGGTCGGCAGCTCGGCGCGGGTCGGGATGTCGGTGTTATACATCGGGTGAGGTCCTTGAGATGAGGTCTCTGGGATTTCAGGAAACGAAGTAGCCGGTGAGCTGGTAGCCGACGAGGACGAAGCCCGCGGTGAGCATCCAGACATTGGCGGTGTAGGCGTGGCGCCAGAATCCGGCGGTGCGGCGCCAGAAGCCCATGGCGATCAGGATCATGCCGAGCGCGGTCAGCTGGCCGAGCTCGACGCCGACATTGAAGGCGAGCAGGTTGGGGATCAGCCCGTCCGGCGAGATCTCGTATTCCAGGATCTTGGTCGAGAGACCGAAGCCGTGGAACAGGCCGAAGATCAGCGTCGCTGCCTTCGTGTTCGGCTGGTAGCCGAGCCAGCGCTGGAAGGCGCCCATGTTGTCGAGCGCTTTGTAGGCGACCGACAGGCCGATGATGGCGTCGATGAGGTAGCTGTTGATCCCGACGTTGAAATAGACGCCGAGCAGCATCGTCGTCGAATGGCCGAGCGCGAACAGGCTGACATAGATCGCGATGTGCTTGGCCCGGTAGAGGAAGAAGATCACCCCGAACAGGAACAGGATGTGGTCGTAGCCCGTCACCATGTGCTTGGCGCCGAGATAGACGAAGGGGAGCAGGTGCACCCCCGTGATCTCCTTGATGTAGCCCTTGTCGCCCTCGGCGACGGCGTGGGCCAACGCGCTCTCGATCCCCGGCAGCAGGAGCAGGAAGGCGAGCGCGAGAGGAAGGAGCAGACGCAAGGCTGCGTGATGCAGCAGGCGCCGCCCTCCGGTTAGAGGTCGTTGCATGAAGGATCCGATGGTTCGTCGTTGAAATCTGCCGCACGTGCGGCGGGAAGTTCAGGCGACGACGGATCGAGGCGGACGTTCCAGGCCCGCGGGCTCGCCGGAGGCCGAGCGCTGATGCTCGTGCCGGATCGCCGTGCGCGCAAAGCGCGGCGTACCCAGTGGGGTCAGCGCGACGATGTTGGCCGTCTCATGGACGTGATCGGCGGTGTTGTGCCCATGGACATGGCCGGGAAGCCGTTCGTCGGCCTCGCCGTCGTCATGGGCATGCCCATGCGCCGCGATCTCGGCGGCGAGTTCCGCATGCCGGATGGCTTCAGCCTGCGCGATGGCGTGGGCGTTGTGGCCGGCCGAGACGTGCACGGCCGACAGCGTCATGCCCAGCGCCATCGCGAGCGCGATGACGAGGCAGGAGAGCGCTTTGATGCGGCCACGCAGCATGATGAGCAGATAGAAAGCCTGTTGCTTAACGAATGGTTGACAGCGCCGGGCCCCGGAGCACGCCACTTCCCATATCCCCCCTGGGGGGTTATGGGAAGCCATGAGCGATCACGTCCACGCCAGCCATCCCGCCATCGCCAAGCGGCTGCGCCGCGCCGGCGGGCATCTCGCCAAGGTCGTGGCGATGATCGAGGGCGGCAGCCCCTGCCTCGACATCGCGACCCAGCTGCAGGCGGTCGAGAGCGCCATCGTCCAGGCGAAACGCACCCTGATCCAGGACCATCTCGATCACTGCATCGAGCATGTCGTCGCCGAGGTCCCGCCCGAGCGCCGCCGGCCCATCGACGAGTTCAAGGCGATCGCCAAGTTCCTCTAGAAGGATCAGTCCATGCTCGCCGTCCTCGCCAACCGAACCTATGGACGGCTCTTCCTCGCGCAGATCATCGCGCTGCTGGGCACGGGGCTGTTGACGGTCGCGCTGGGTCTGCTCGCCTTCGCCCTCGCGGGCGACAGCGCGGGCACGGTTCTCGGCACGGCGCTGGCGATCAAGATGATCGCTTACGTCGCCGTTGCGCCGGTGGTCGGGGCCTTCGCGGCGCAGCTGCCGCGCAAGGCCTTCCTGATCGCGATGGATCTGGTCCGGGCCGCGATCGCGCTGCTTTTGCCCTTCGTCAGCGAGATCTGGCAGATCTACGTGCTGATCTTCCTGCTGCAATCGGCCTCGGCCGCCTTCACCCCGACCTTCCAGGCGACGATCCCCGACGTGCTGCCCGACGAGGCGGACTACACCAGGGCCCTCTCGCTCTCGCGGCTGGCCTATGATCTGGAGAGTTTGATCAGCCCGATGCTGGCCGCCGCGCTGCTGACTGTCATCAGCTATCACTGGCTGTTCTCCGGCACGGTCGCAGGGTTTCTCGTCTCGGCCGCACTCGTGCTCTCGGTGAAGCTTCCGGTCTCGCCAGCCGTCGCGCGCGAGGGCGGGATTTACGACAGGACCACGCGGGGGGTGCGGATCTATCTCGCGACGCCGCGGCTGCGCGGCCTGCTCGCGCTCAACATGGCGGCAGCTGCCGGCGGCGCGATGGTGATCGTCAACACGGTCGTCTTCGTGAAGGGCCGGCTGGGGCTCGGCGACGGTCAGGTCGCGCTCGCACTCGCCTGCTTCGGCAGCGGCTCGATGGTCGCAGCCCTCGCCTTGCCACGCCTGCTGGAGCGGCTGCCCGACCGGCGTGTCATGTTCGCGGCAGCGATCTTTCTCGGTGGCGTGCTCGCGGTCGCGGCAGCTTTCCTCTCTGGCAGCGTGGAAAGCCCTGTCTCGACCTTGTGGCCGGGCCTGCTGGCGACGTGGCTCCTGCTCGGACTGGGCTATTCCGCTGTTCAGACGCCATCGGGGCGGCTGCTGCGTCGCTCGGCCCATGCCGAGGATCGACCGGCCGTGTTCGCCGCGCAGTTCGCTCTGTCGCATGCCTGCTGGCTGATCACCTACCCTCTGGCCGGATGGCTGGGCGCGGCCTTGCCCATGTCGCTCACCTTCGCCGCCTTCGCGCTGCTGACGCTTGCCTCCGTCCTCGTCGCGGTGCGCGTCTGGCCGTCCGACGAGTTGGGCGACGTCGTCCACGGTCATGACGATCTGCCGGCAGATCATCCCCACCTCGCAGGCGTCGACGGGAACCGTCATGCCCATGCCTTCGTCATCGACGACCTGCATCGGGAGTGGCCCGAACGGGTCGGCTGAACACGAGTGCGGCCCTGATGATGGATTGGGCGATCGGCTTCCAACGCGGCCTTCACACGCAAGCCCTGGCGGCATTGAAGGCCCTCCCGGACGCTGGCTTGGCGGGCATGCCGGCGCTGGTCGTCGCGGCATTCAGTTTTGGGATGCTGCATGCGCTGCTGCCCGGTCATGGCAAGTCGCTGCTCGCCGCCCACTACGCCGGTGATGGCCACTGTCGTGGCGCGATGCTTTCCAGCGCCATCCTGATCCTGACCCATGTCGGATCGGCCATCGTCATCGTCCTGACGGGCGCCGCCGTCATCCAACGCACCTTGGTCGGCGCCGGGCGGGCGCCCATCCTGGAGCGCTCCAGCCAGATCCTGATCGTGCTGGTCGGCCTGTGGCTGCTCTGGCGGGCCTTTCGACCGCATCGGCACGACTATGGCCGATCGGGTCCCGCGCTCGCCTTCGTCGGCGGCCTTGTCCCCTGTCCGCTCACCACCTTCATCATGGCCTATGCGGTGGCAAACGGTCTCGTCCTCGCCGGAGTGCTCCTGTCGGCGACCTTCGCCTCCGGCATGATCGTGACGGTCGTCGCGTTTCCGCTGGCGGCGATCCTACTCCGCGGCCGCCTCGTTGCCATCCTCGATCGAAGCTATGCCCTGCAGCGCCGCATCGGGTTCGGCTTGGAGGTCGCAGCGCCATGGCGGTGACGGCGCTCGGCCTCTGGCCGTTGATCGCGAGGTAAGCCTCCACAACGATCCTGTTGCAAGCCACCGCGCCTTGTGGTTCAAGCTCGACCCAAGGGGTTCTTCGCGACGACCCCGTGAGGCGTCAGCCCAATGTTCGCGTCCACTTTCCTCTCTTCAGGGATGGACGCCCATGTCTTCCAACATCCAGATCACCGCTGCCCAATTGTCCCGGCTCGTCGGCCTACCGGACGCGCCGACCATCGTCGACGTCCGCATCCCCGACGACGTCGCGCTCGATACGCGCATCCTGCCCGCTGCCGATCATCGTTCACACAAGAACGTCGCGGACTGGGCGCGCGACTACGCCGGTCAAAGCGTCGTCGTGGTCTGCCAGCGCGGCCAGAAGCTGAGCGAAGGCGTCGCCGCCTGGCTCAGGCATGAAGGCGTCGAGGCCGAGAACCTCGCAGGAGGCTTCGAGGCGTGGCGCGATGCCGGCGGCCTGCTGGCCTCGACGGCCAAGCTGCCGCCCCGCGACGGACAGGGTCGCACCCTGTGGGTCACACGCTCGCGTCCGAAGGTCGACCGCATCGCCTGCCCCTGGCTAATCCGCCGCTTCATCGACCCCAAGGCGGTCTTCCTGTTCGTCACCGCGGCCGAGGTGACCGATGTCGCCAGCCGCTTCGGCGCCACGCCCTTCGACATCGACGGCGTCTTCTGGAGCCACCGCGGCGAGCACTGCACCTTCGACGTCATGATCGAGGAGTTCGGCCTGGCCTCGCCTGCGCTTGACCGGCTAGCCACGATCGTGCGCGCCGCCGACACCGCGCGCCCGGATCTGGCCCCCGAGGCTCCCGGGTTCCTGGCGGCCTCGCTCGGCCTCTCGCGCATGTACCGGGACGACCTCGAACAGCTCGATGCCGGCATGCTGCTCTACGATGCCTTCTACCGCTGGTGCCGGGACGCGACGGAGGAGACGCACAACTGGCCGTCCGGGCCGAAGGCCTGAGCGAGGGAGTGCCATGACCCTCGCAACCCCTACCGACGCCGCCATCGCCGCCCCCACCACACCCAGCTTTGCCCAGGCCGTCAGGGTTTGGGCGAGGATCGGCTGCCTCTCATTCGGCGGCCCCGCCGGCCAGATTGCCATGATGCACAAGGAGCTGGTTGAGGACCGCCGCTGGATCGGCGAGCAGCGGTTCCTGCATGCCCTGAACTACTGCATGCTGCTTCCGGGCCCCGAGGCCCAGCAGCTTGCGATCTATATCGGCTGGCTGATGCATCGCACGATCGGCGGCCTCGTCGCCGGCTTGCTCTTCATCGTCCCCGGCGCGCTGGCTATGCTGGGCCTCAGCCTCCTGTACGTCCTCTATCGCCACGTGCCGCTGGTCGACGCCGTCTTCTTCGGCGTCAAGGCGGCCGTTCTTGCGGTGGTCGTCGAGGCGGGTCTCCGCATAAGCCGCCGCGCCTTGAAGAACCGGGCGATGGTCGTCATCGCAATCGCGGCCTTCATCGGCATCTACCTGTTCAAGATCCCGTTCCCGATCATCATCCTGGCGGCAGGCCTCGTCGGCTGGCTCGGGCAGCGCTACGCGCCGGCGACCTTCGCTGGCGGCGGCCATGGTGGGAAGGTCGGCGCGCCCGAGTTCAAGGGCGTCGTCGACCTGATGTTCGAGCGGGGAGAGCTCGGCCACGCCACCCCGTCGGGTGCCAAGGCCATCAAGACCTGCGCGATCTGGCTGCCGATTTGGCTCGGGCCCGTGCTGGCGCTCTGGCTCCTGACGGGCGGCGCGAGCGTCTGGACGCAGATCGGCGGCTTCTTCAGCACGATGGCGGTCGTCACCTTCGGTGGCGCCTATGCGGTTCTGGCCTATGTCGCGCAGGCCGCGGTCGAGACTTTCGGGTGGCTTCAGGCGGGCGAGATGGTGGACGGGCTCGGCCTGGCCGAGACCACGCCGGGACCGCTGATCCTCGTCCTCCAGTTCGTCGGCTTCCTCGCCGCCTACCGCGCGCCAGGCGGTCTCGATCCGCTGCTGGCGGGGGGCCTCGGCGCGCTCCTGACGCTCTGGGTCACGTTTGCACCGTGCTTCTTCTGGATTTTCCTTGGTGCGCCCTATGTCGAGGCTCTGCGCGGCAACAAGGCACTCTCGGCCGCGCTGACGGCGATCACGGCGGCGGTCGTCGGCGTGGTCATGAACCTAGCGCTCTGGTTCGCTCTTCACGTCGTCTTCCGGCAAGTTCGCTCGGTCGAGTTCCTCGGCTTGGCTCCCGACCTACCGGTCCTGTCCTCGCTCGACTGGCGCGCCGCCGTGCTATCGGCTGCCGCCATGATCGCGATGCTGCGTTTCAAGGTCGGCATGATCCCGACGCTCGCGGCCTCGGCCCTTGCCGGCGTCCTGATCATCCACGTGATCGGAGCGTGACATGCGCGAGCGGAAACTGGCAGCGGCCTTCCTTGCGCTCTGCGCCATGGGCATGGCGTTACCCGTCAGCGCCGAGAAGGGTTCGGCAACAGATGGGTTCAAGCGCATCCGCGGCGGCGCGATCCAGCGGCTGATCTCCGGCAGGGAGTTCAGCGACGGCGTCCATTGGCGCTACAGCTTCCAACCGGGTGGCGCGCTCACGGAATATGCCATGAGCCGCCGGCAGGGCCTTCGCTGGCAGACGAAGGACGACGCCCTGTGCTGGCGATCGGCGCGGGGCGAGGAATGCTTCGAGGTCTGGACTTCGAGCACGACGCTCCGTCTTCAACCCGTCGCGCTGGGCAGCCCCTTCGAGGGAAGCCTGTCGCGGTTGGTGCCTTAGCCCAGAAAGGCTGCGACATGTCCCTACAGTCATCGGGAAGGGTCGCCATCCTCTGGCGCGGCGACCGCGAGGCGCGCGAACGGGCGACCCCGCAGAACTCGCGCTTCCACCGGATCTTCGAGGAACTCGCGGCGCTCGGCATCGCCGCCGAACCGGCTGTGTACGACGAGGAGACGCACGACGAGGTTCGCGCGCAACTCCTCCACGTTGACGGCGTGCTCGTCTGGGTCAACCCGCTCCAAGACGGGCGCGACCGCCTCTGGCTGAACGAACTACTTCGCGAGGTCGCGACCGGGTCCCGCTGGGTCAGCGCACATCCGGACGTCATCGCCAAGCTGGGCGTCAAGGAAGTCCTCTTCCACACGCGCGGGATGGGATGGTCCGTAGGCGCGGAGCTCTACGCGTCATATGACGATTTCCGGCTGCGGTTTCCGGAGCGGCTTGAGCATGGTCGGACGCGCGTCCTCAAGCGCAGCCGCGGCAACGACGGCCAGGGCGTCTGGAAGGTCGAAAGGGTGGCCTCGGCAGCGGGCGCCGACGAGGTGTGCGTCCGCGAGGCCCACGCCCCGAGCGAGCCCAGGACGATGCCGCTCGACCGGTTCCTCGAATCCTGCCGAGGCTATTTCGACGGCGGCGAAGCCATCGTCGACCAACCCTTCCAGCCCCGGCTCCGGGACGGCATGATCCGGTGCTACGTCAGCGAGGACCGGGTCGTCGGCTTCGGGCACCAGCATCCGCAAGGGCTGATGGACCCCGCCGACATGCATCCGGACGCGGCGCTCGGCAAGGTCATGTTCCCCGCCGACGAACCGCGGTTCGAACCCCTCAGGGAGCGGATGGAGGCGGCCTGGATACCCGAGCTGATGGAGCTGCTCGATATCGCCAGGAGCGACATGCCCGTGATTTGGGACGCCGATTTCCTCTACGGCCGGTCGACGAAGGCGGCGCTGACACGTACGTGCTGTGCGAGATCAACGTCAGCTCGGTTTTCGCCATCCCTGACCAAGGCTCAGGCGCCATCGCCGTATGCGTTCTGAGACGGCTCGAACAACGAGCCTGTGCGGTCACGCAGGTCGATAATTCCCCAGTTTGAAAGTCAGCTTCCGGCTATCCATCCAATGTCAGCGATTGGCGCTTGTCGCCTTGGCGCATCTCGGCTGCGCGAGTTGCTGGCGCGGCTCTAACGCGAGGTCACAGCGCTGCGGGATGTCTAGCAACAGTCAACTGGCCTTAGTTGCGGCGTACCGCTACATTCTCTACGCGCTGTTGATCGTGGGGCCGTACGTCCCGCGTGTCGCCATTCGGAATTGCGCGCAAATGTCGAGGGCGCAACAGAATGCCGATCTCCCGGCGATTTCTCGTAACCTCCACCATTGCCTTCCTGCTGACCGCGGCAGCGGCGCTGATGGGTCTGGTTGGTGCGACCGTCTGGCTGAGCCAGCGCGCCCAAACCGATGCCTCGATCATTGACGAGCAGCGCTTGGTGCGCGATCGCTCCGTTGGCGTCAGGGAGGCCCTGCTCTCGGCGGAATCGAGCCTGAGGGGCTATGTGCTGACCAGCAACGAGATCTATCTCGCGCCCTATGAGAACGCCAAGCTCGTGGCGCAGGAGCAGATCGGCAAGCTCGCTGCGGACCTTGCGGGCAGCGCACGCTTTCAGGCGATGATGCCGCGCCTCAAGGCCCTGGTCGACCAGAGGATCGCGGATCTCGACGAGACGATGCGGGCGCGGACCACCGACGGCCTCGGCGATGCGTTGGCCATCGTCGCCACCAATCAGGGCAAGGCCCTGATGGACGAGGTGGAGGTGTTTCTCTCGGCGATCGTGATCGAGGCCGAGGACGCACTGACCGGCCGGCTGCGGACGCAGACGACCAATATCCTGGCGCTGCGGGTCGGTACGATCCTGGCGAGCCTGCTGATCATCGGGGTGGTTATCGGCGTTGTCGTGACATTCGCACGATATACCCGCGAGATCGTGCAGGCCCGCGACGAGCTCGCCCTTGCTAATGCCAGCCTGGAAGCGAGGGTCGCCGAGCGGACGGAGGATCTGGTCCGCGCACGCGACCGGGCCGAGGTGCTGCTGACCGAGGTCAACCACCGCGTCGCCAACAACCTCTCCTTCATCGGGGCGCTGATCCGCCTGCAGCGCCAGGCGCTTCCCGACAAGGCGGCCAAGGACGCGCTCGACGAGACCGGCGCGCGCATCCAGGCCGTGGCGGAGATCCACAAGCATCTCTACACCTCCGGGGACGTCACTTCGGTCGCACTGGACAGCTATATGACCGCGCTCCTGGCGCAGCTTGAGCAGACGCTGGCATCCGGCGGTTTTGGCGCGTCGATCAGCCATGAGATCGAGCCGGTGCGGGTTTCCACCAGCGCCAGCATCAGCCTCGGCATTATCATCACGGAATGGGTCACCAACGCCTTCAAATACGCCTATGGCGGGCACAGCGGCGAGGTCCGCGTGCTGGCGCGCAGGCTGGACTCCAACCTGCTCGTCGCGGTCGAGGATGATGGCGTCGGCATGCCGGTCGGCGGGCCGGCGCGCGGCACGGGTGTCGGCTCCAAGATCGTCACCTCGATTGCGCGCTCGCTCAAGGCCGAGGTCGATTATATCAGGCGCAATCCCGGTACCGAAGCGCGGCTCGTCATGGCGCTGGAGCCGGTCTCGTGACCTGGCCGGGCGGGATCGGAGCAGGCGGATGAGCGTTTCACGTAGGGCGGTACTGGGCGCGCTTGGGCTGGCGGCGGTGCCGGCCCTGCTCCGTTCGCAGGAGGTCGCCCGCGGCATTACCGCCCCCCGACGCTTTGCGCCCTTTAATCCTGCCGCGGCGCGCTGCTCGCCTCCGGGCGGGCTGACCAGGACCCTCGTCTTCGCCCAGGACAACCAGCGCGAATTCGTACAGAGCGCCGCCCGGGGCATGGCGCTGGCGGCGCGGCAGCGGGGCCTCGCCTTCGAGGTCGCCCTGGCCGACAATGATCCGCGGGCGATGGTTGGCCAGGTCCGCAAGGCGCTTACCGACCGGGCGGGTGCCCTGATCGTCGCGCCGATCGACGTCGCGACACTTGCTCCGGTGCTCCGGCTGTTCATCGCTCAGGGAGGCTATGTCGGGTCGATCGTTCCGCCGCCGGCCACCACCATCCTGAACGCCCCGCAACTGGCGACAGGCAGGGCTTTGGGCGATGCCGCCGTGGATTACATCCGGACGCGCAAGGGAGGCGAAGCCCGCGTCGTACTGCTTACGCATGACAGCAACCAGTTCCTGGCGCAGCGCTTCGTCGCCATCCGCGCCGCGCTCAAGAGCCTACCGGGCGTGCGCATCATCGCCGACATCTCGCCCAGGACCGTCGACAAGGCAGGGGGCCACGCGACTATGCGCACGGTCCTTCTGGCGCATTCGCGGGTCGATGTCGTGCTCGGCGCCGACACGGTCGTGCTCGGCGCGCTGGCGGCGCTGCGCGAAGCTGGCCTCGCCCGAGACGACCAGTTCATCGGGGGGATCGACGGCGAGCCGGAGGCGATCGCCGAAATGCGGCGAAACGGGCCCTACAAAGCCAGCGTCGGGCTCGCCTCGCCGATCTTCGGCTATGCACTGGCGCAGCACGCCGCCGACTGGCTTGAAGGCGGATCGGTGCCCCAGGGCCTCGACATCCTGCCAAGCCTAATCTCCCCGGAAAGCCTCGGCCAATTCGAGCGCGACACGGCCGACCCGGCGGCGGTCTATCACGACGATGCGCGCCGCAGCGCCTATCTCAAAGCCTATGGCAATATCTGCCATGATAGCCGCGCCGATTATGTCGATTTTGGCTGGTCCTCAGAGCTGAAATAGACGGCGTTTGTGCGGTTGAACTCATTCGGTTCTGAGGTCCGGTTTTAGGCGCTGGCCCAACTTCAGCTAATGGCGCATCCTTCCCGAACAGCGCGGCGATGGAAGAACAGCGAGCACTTCCGGCGGCGGCGAGGTTGCATCTATCGGTCGGACGGCTTTTCGGCTCCAGCTGGCCGCGGTGCGTCAACCATCAGAACGTCATCGAAGCTCGGAGACAGGACGGTCCTGCAGCGGTCGAGCCTTGACGCCCTTTGCTCATAGTTGGCCTGGGCGATCCTCTGCTGCATCTGCTTCTCAAGCAACGCCGTCTTCGTTTCACGGCCCAGCCGGTTCAACTGCCGAGCACGTTCTGCGGATTTGGTCGCGAACGCAGCCCACGCCCGCATGGCCTCGACCTCGTCGGGGCCCTTCTCACAACCTGCGTCCCAAGCGCGCCGGAACGTCGCATAGAGGGCATCGACCGGGACGTTCACCCCACTGAAGTGCTTCGCCATTTCGCCCATCGCCTGGTATTGGGCCGACACCGTCGCTAGACTTTTTTCGGCGACGACCAGCTGCTTGCGGTTCCAGAGATCCTTAAGCCGGGCGATCTCCAGCTCGACGAGCGGGATCGCCTTCTTCCGGTAGAGCTCTTCTTTCTGCTTCAGCAGCGCCTGGTCGCGAGCGATCTGAGCCTTGACCACGTCGATCTGGATCGCCGCCAGCATGCTCTGGTACCCATAGGAACGGCCATAATCGACGAACATCATGACGGCGACCTGGCGATCGCTGACCGACTTTGCGGCGTCCCGGCTCTGCGCCGAGGCCACCGACATTGTGCCGAAGGCGGCCGAGACCGCAGCAGCCGCAATCGCCATTCTCATAGCCAAGGTTCCCTTCGTGCCGGCGGCGCCGCGGATCGCTCTGGTCAGTGCCCAAAGAGACGCACCACACCGCCCCCGCCATGCACGTTGATGGTCTGTCCGCTCACCCAGCTGCTGCCCGGCGAGCAGAGCCAGAGCACGGCATTGGCGACGTCCTCCGGGGTGCCGGGGCGACCTGTGAGGGTGTCGGGGTGCTTCATGCGCTGCTGCACGGCCTCGTCGATTCCTGCATCGGCATAGCCGGCGGTGAGGACCGTTCCGATTAGGACCGAGTTGACCCGCACCTTGCGAGCCAGCAAATGCGCGACCGAAACCATCATCTGGTTGAGCGCCGCCTTCGCCGTGGCATAGGGAAGGATGTCGTAGGCCGGTATGGCAGACGAGAACGACCCCGAATTGGTGATCGTGGCGTTCGTCGCCGCCAGCAGATGGGGCAGGCAGGCCATGCTCATCCGATACGCGCTGATCGTATTGAGGCGGTAGGAGGCGATGAACTCCTCATCGGGGATCGCGGTCGGATCGTCCTGCCGGCCGCCCCAGCCGACATTGTTGACGAGCGTCGAGAGGCCCCCGAAAGCGGTGACGGTGGCGGCCACGACGGCCTCGATCTGATCGGTCTTCGTCACGTCGCAGACCTGGCCGAGGCAGTCTGCCCCCGTTTCGGCGGCGATGGACGCGGCCGCTGCGGCGGCCTTGTCGCCGTCGAGATCGGCGATCATGACCCGTGCTCCAGCCCCTGCGAGGCTGCGGGCGATGGCCGCCCCGATGTTCTGGGCACCGCCGGTCACGATGGCCGTATGGCCTGCCATCCGGAACCCGGCAAAAGCATCGAAGCCCATCGATCTCCTCCTGTGTGATCAGGTCGCGCGAGGTCAGTCCAGCTCCTGCACGCCCCCGCCGCTGACGGTCAGCACCTGGCCGCTGATCCAGCTCGCCGCGCGCGAACACAGGAACAAGGCGGCATTGGCGATGTCGGCGGCCTCGCCGAGACGACCCAGCGGCGTGTGCCGCAGCATCGCCGTCTCGACCTCCGGCGTCAGCACCGAGGCCAGCGCGTCCGTGCGGATCGCGCCGGGCGCGATGGCGTTGACGCGGATACCGCGGGGCCCGAGATCGAAGGCGATGTTGCGGGTCAGGTGATTGACCGCCGCTTTCGACGATCCGTAGGAAGCCATGCGCTGGTTGCGGTTCTCGCCGGCCATCGAGGAGATGTTGAGAACGGCGCCGCCGCCTGCTTCAGCCATGTGAGGGGCCGCCAGCTGCGTCAGCCGGAACAGCGAGAAGACATTGAGGTCATAGGCCCAGCGGAAATCGGCGATAGGCATGTCGAAGGGCTTGGGTCCCCCGCCGCCGGCGTTGTTGACGAGGATGGTCAGGCGCCCGAAGGCACCGATGGCACCGGCCACCGCAGCCTCGAGCTGGTCGGGCTGGGTGACGTCACAGGCCAAGGCGAGGGAGCGGCCGCCCGAGCTTGCGATGTCGGCGGCGACCTTCTGCGCCTCGACCTGCGTCCTGTCGGTGACCACGACGGCCGCGCCGGCCGCGGCAAAGGTCTGCGCGATCGCGCGGCCTATGCCTGCACCGGCGCCGGTGACGAGTGCGACGTCCCCGTCGAGACGAAACAGCGATGGATCGTACATGGGGTCCTCCCGACGCCACCGTCGCGATGCGGCGGGCGGGCGGCAAGGGCCTACCTGCTCAAAGCGGGCGCTCTGTTCCCGTTACGATCTTTGAGAGTTGTCGGGCCATGCGCAGAACGCGGTCCATCGATCTGGCATCGAGCGCATCCAGCCCATTGTCGCCCTGACGCGCCACTGCCACGCCATCGCGAAGGGCGATCACCCAGAGGCCCGACGGTTTCGGGACGATCCAGCCGCGGCTCTCCAGCTTGGCAAGCTTGCGGCGGACGGTTTGCCTGGGAATCCCGGTGACATCGGCGATCCGCGACGCCGTGATCCCGATGGGGCCGGGGATCGAGCGCGGCTTGACCAGGCCGTCGGGGCCGACGTCGAGACCGGCCCGCAGATGAACCTGGCCCATGACGGCCAACACCAGCATCTCCTGAAGGTCGCCACCAAAGACGCGGCAGCAATCCGCCAGATGCGCCGTCAGAAACTCGACATAGTGATAGCGGAGCTGCAACGCTCGCTCAGCCTCGAGGGGATCGCCTTCAGCACGAATGGTGCGGTCTCCTGCACAGCATCTCCACGATCTGACCCGAGAATGGCTCCGGTCGCAACCGGGCACGGTTCGACCCCGAGCGCAGCCCGGCGGAGCCGTCCGTCCGCATTGGACTCGCCCTCAACGCCGGTTGTGACGAATTTTGCCTAGGCGAGAGGCTGGCAATTCTGGTGTTTTCTTCGGTGACGGAGGTGCTGCTGGCGTTCGAGGTTCGCTTCGATCGACAATACTGTCGGAACAGCAGCAAATGGCCATGTCATCGAACATACGCGGCGAACAGCAGTGACCGTTACGGCATCGGTCATGGAAGCCTCCTAAAGTAAGGGAAAACAGCCCCGAGATCTTCCGATGCAGCGCCTCACAAGAGAAATCTCAAGCGGAACGCGCAGCAGCGGCTTGCGACGTGTTGCGACGGCAATCCGAATCAGGCATGTTTTTCTGGTCTAAGCTGACGCTTTGCGTCTGTGGCCCGTGGAAGCCGTTGTTAGACCCGATGAGGTTGAGACCCTCGCACAGCTGGCGGGTCTCGGTCCGTCTGTGGTCAACAACCGGGGCCGTCTTTGCTTTCCGGTCAGGTTCAGCCGGGAAGGCTCATTCATGAAGACACCGGCGACAGCAGGAAGCCCAATCGGTAATTCTGGCTCTATCATCAATACCAAGCGCGAACAGATGTTCGCTGTGACGCTGTCTCACATGCGCAGCGCACCACTGTTCCGTCTGACGGAGCGTGCCGCGTCGCAAACGCAGGCGATCGCCAATGCTGAGCGCACTTATGGACGTATTGTCACGGCAATCATCGGGAGTTCGGACTTGCGTGACGAGGAGAGGTATCTAATCCATGATGCTGATCTGACGCAGGTTCAGCGGGGTGCCCGAGCGTCTCAAGGCTGGAGGTTGCAATATTTCGTTAGGTTTGCAGACCGCATGGGGGCTGGCTTAATCGGCGACCGGCTTTCGCGATCGGAGGCCGAAACTCTGCTTGAGGAGGTGATCAGCGCCGATCATGGACTGCTAAACGCTTTGACGAGCGGGGCAATGATTGAGTTCTGTCCTTACCAAGATTGGGCGCGGAGTACGGGCTGGGTCACGATCGATTGTGCCTTCCGGGCGACTGACATCACTGGGCAAATACGCGACATGCGCCCTATCTCATCAGCAATGCGCGAAGCCACCCGCCTTATCGTGCTTGACGTACTGAGCTCGGATCGGGAAACGGTCCACGTGCCGCTGCCTCATCGCGTCGCCTTGGGCCGACTCGTCATCCAATCTGCGACGCTTCGCGCAGGTCGGATAAGAGAGGGGCTTCGCGTTCCCACCAAGCTGGTCGACTGGCTTAGGCGGAAGAATCACAATGATGTGGCTGACGCCGTCCGAGGCGCTCGGCAGCAATAGGCGAAGCCGCGGAACGTAGTCATGAACAGAACTAGGGTATTGAGCGCAGAGAGGGCAATATGGGCCTTGGTCCCGGCGTCCAGAAGCAGGTTGAGCGCCCGCAGGAAGTCGGCCGAGCAAGTTGCCAAGGCGGCCAAGCGCTAGCGGAACGAGGCCCAACCCCGTCAGGCACGCTGTAGTGGTTTGCACCGATCGATACGAGGCCTTCATGGCTGAGCGTGCCGTATCTTGCGCCGCTTAGCGCGTTCTTGATCGCGCGCCCCAGATGCTCGCAGGCCGGGTGCGCGAGCTTGTCGGAGAGCACGGTTTCCGTGGGGTTGGTCCCTGAGGGCACGGGCCTCGTATCGGCCGAGGTTCATGTCGGCCGACCCGCAGCAGGAGCCGGGATGGACGATGACGAGGATCTTCCGAGGTTGGTTCGTCATGGTCTCAGATCTCGATGACGAGGGCTGGGTTGAAGGCCCGGTTCTCGCTCTTTCGGAACAGCCCGTCGCGGGATCGCGACGGCCCATACCCCTTGGGGTTCGAGACGACCCGTGTCGCGCCGATTCGGTAGTCGTTCGAGTTGTGGACGTGCCCATGCACCCACAGGTCGGGTTGGCGCGAGAGGAGGGTTGGCTCCAGGTCGGAGGCGTAGGCCGGATTTCCGTCGTCGTCCTTGTAGGTCGCGGCGACGGATCGCGCGCTGGGCGCGTGGTGGGTGACGACGACCGTCGGCCCGTCGAAGGGCTTCGCCAGGGTCTTTTCGATGAAGGTCCGGTGCCGCTGATGCAGCACCATGGCGTCTCCCGGCATGAAGGCCGCCGTCTCGCCGCTTGGCCGGCGTAGGCCGATGAGGTCGTGGTCCTTCATGGTCTCTGATGCGATCCGCGCTGATCCGATCGGATCGCCGTCGAGCGCGTAGTCGGTCCAGAGCGTGGCGCCTGCGAACCGGACGCCGTTGATGACGACGGACGATCCCTGCAGGAGGTGGACGTTGGTTCCCAAGGCGACCCAGTGGCCGGCTTGCTCGGCCTGGCCAATCTCGTCTTCCCAGTACTCGTGGTTGCCGGGCACGTAGATGGCCGGCCTGCCGCCGAGGACGGGATACGTCGCCAGCATGGCGACGCCCAGCGCGATCGAGCCTGCGAGGTCGCCGGCGACGACGGCGACGTCATAGTCGGGCCAGCGCCGGCGCAGCGACCATCGCGGCTTCAGCTCGAGGTGGAGGTCTGATAAGACCAGCAACCTCATGCCGGCATCAGGTCGCTGTGCTCGATCGCCTCGGCGCCCGTGAGCTCCCGGTAGAATCCCGACCGCACGCAGGCCGAGAAGATGTCGCGGTTGATCTCGCTGACGCGCGGCTCCCGGTCGGAGAGGTGCGCGAGGGACATCGGGTAGGCGACCTCGATGGGTCCGGGGATGGCGTGGCCGGTGGCGGTCTTGATGACCATGTACGGAGCCTGGAGGATCCAGTCGTCGGCGTTGATCGTCCCGATCGCGGCCAGGCCCATGCCGGGCTCGTCGACGCCGAAGGTCAGGTGCCCGCGCTCGAGCCAGTGCATCGGCTTGGCTTGCGTCAGCAGCGCCGCGAAGAGCGTGGCCTTGACCTTGGCCTGGGTCAGCTTCGCGGCCGAGGCCCGGCCAAGCGTTGTCTCACCGAGGGCGGTGTAGACGACCCGGCCGGCGTCGTCGGCGATCTGCGTGAAGATCGCCTGACCGCCCACGGTCCCCTGGAACGCCGTCGTGGCGACGTAGGCGACCGACTTCACTGCAAGGCGCGTGGGTCCCGCGCGCTCGATTGTCTTCAGCATCTTTTCTTCCTCAGGGGTTCGGATTCAGACCGCCGTCCGAATACCTGTCCTGTGGTGTTTCCCTGAGACTTGCGATGATGAGGGCTACCCGTTCGCGTGGGACCCTGCGGGGCGGAGTTTGCTCGAACATCTCGATGATGCGATTGCGCAGGTCGTCTGAGATGGGCCCCCTGTCGCGGGCGCTCGCCAGCGAGACGGGCGGAAACGTCGAAACGAAGCTGCAATCGAGGAAGCAGTCCCGATCGAGCACGCCATGGTCGTCGGCCCTGAGTGGCAGTTGGCCGTCCTGGCGGTCGTTTCGCTTCGTGTTGATCCAGAGGAAGAGATTCTTCCCGGCGCAGACGCAGATGGTGAGTTTGTCCTTGGGAGGCTTCGCGATGGTCGCGAAGATCACGTAGACATGGCCCGTGACCAATTCGGCCGCTTCAGAGCAGGCCATATCGGCTGAAGTCGCGCATCTCTTGGAGCACCTCGTCTCGGTGCGGGAGGTCGATGCGGACCATGTCTGCCGGATCCATCGGACCATTGGGCATGGCCCTCTGGTATGCTGGATTCTGGTGCGTCAGCATGGACAGCTCGTCGAAGTCCCGTCCGCGGCAGAAGGCGATCGCATTGTCGAGGCATTCCTCGTCGGACGGCGAAAGCTTTTCTCGGTTCGCTGGCCGTCTCGCGAAGATCTGCTTGTAGCGAGGGCCTTGGCGGATTTCGATCGCCTCGAAGATCGCCTCTGGCGCGCCAAAGGCGTCGAGCTGGCCCTTGATCAGCGCGTACGTCGCTGAGGGCACAGGCCCATTCGGCATGGCGATGAACGTGTCGCCCGTAATGGGGCGTCCGTAGGCATTGATGTGCTCCTCGTCGGCGACGAAGAGCACTTTCGAGGCGTAGAACGGCGTGATCCCTGGCCAGCGCTCGGCGACGTAGGTGAGCACCTCGACGCCTTTTCGCTCATCAAAGCGGAAGTGGATGGGATCGGTTCGCATGGCCCGATCATACCGCATCGCGATGGGATTAAAAGAGTCCCATACCGCTAGCGCGAGCGCTTTGACGCGCGAGGTCAGAGCGACGTTTGGGTCCACGCGCCCGCTCGTTCGATGGCTGCCAAAGATCGCGTTCAGCATTTTTCGTCTTCATTGTAGGGGTTGGGACTTGGTCCTTCATTCGTCGCGGGCCCGTGAATCCATCCCAGGAGCCTCAGGACGGCCGCCGTCAGTCGTCCGGTCCTGAGCCCTCCGGCGCAGCCAGCGCAGCCGGCTCCTGGGGCTCCTGTGGGGCGAGGATCGCCATGACCGGGGACATGGGCTCGGTTGATTTCTGTAAAATTGCTCGAGATCGCTTCGGATCGTGTGGACGCGCCTGTCGAGGGGCAGCACCTACGGCTTTTCAGCGCGGCCTATTTGCCGAGGATTTCTTATGCAGCTTCTCTTAGACGTTGTCGGTCAAGGACGGCGTAGCCCTTGAGAAAGTATGCCGTGGCGCCGTCCCTGAGCGCCTTGTAAAGCGCTGGGTCCGTCGCGGCTAATTTTGGATTAGGTCCCTCTCACGCAATCTCGGCTGCGCCCAAGAGCGCCACGGCGTCGCGGCGTTTAAGCGCTTTCGCGATGCCGAGCGGATCGGCTTTAAGGGAGACGAGTAGTCTGGTGCCGGCCACGTGAATCTCGCGCTCGATCATGGATTTGGCTTTTCAAGCTCTCGCCAGTCGATGCCGGTGCGCTGTTGCTCATACGCGTACCAGCGCTCGTCGTGCGGCATGCGCAGGCGGCGTAGCGGTTCCGCGTCAACGAAGAGCATACGGCGACGGAACGCCATTGGGCTTTCTGCGATCATGAACGGCTTCTCGGCGTCGACGCCCTCAGGGAACCAAGGTTTTCTGAGGAAGCGCCGTTTGCGCTCGGTCCAGCGTGGCGGTTTTCCGACCCGCCAGCGTCGTGCGAGATGCTCGCCCGCGGCGCCGATAAGCGCGTCGGCGACCTCGTCGTCAAGGTAGGCTGGCTCCTCGGCTATTCGTGCCATGCGGCTGACGGGATCGGGGTCCGTGTAGAATGCGTCGAGGAATTCGTTGAACGCGACATTTAGCTCTTGTTCACCGGCCAGAACCCGGCGCACGACTTCCTTGAGCGTTCCAGGTCTTGGCATCGGAATCATGGGATCTGCTGTCCTTTTCCGCTTTGATGGCGTCTTCGATTTTGGCTTTGATCCGCTCGCCTGTTCCGATCGCCGATGGGAAGAAATGCTTCACGAGGTCCATCATCTTGGTTTTGTCGCGAATCTTCGTGATCCGCATGAGACCGATAATGTCCTTTCGGTCGCTTTCGTCTTTATGCGGTTCTGTTCGTCCGGAGATGATGAGTTTCATCGCCAGGATGTATTCAGGCGTTGGCAGAAGGACGCGTAGACCTGGAACGCCGTGATCTCGAGGATACTCGTTGAAGAGCGTAAGCTTCGCCGTCGGGCCTATGCGCCCAGTAACCATGTGCGCAATTGATTGGTTCAGCCAGTCATCTGGCAGCCCTCTCTTTCGACTGATGACTTGCACGGCTTGATCGATGAATGGCGCTTCCTTCAAGAATGCTGAGTCGACGTCCCTGGTTACACCGCGGATGTCGGTCGCGAGCATGATGGATGCTCCGCCGTAGACGGCGATCTCACATATCAGGCCATTGTCCCTAGCCATCTGGCCGAGATCGTCGAAAGCGTGCTCGAGGATATCAGCATTCAGTTCGGTGGGCATGACGGCAATGTTTCACTCTTTGCGGGGGTTTGCTCTTATGATGATCTACGGCATCGCGATGAGAGCCCTGATGCGCCGGTCGATCCGTCTGGAGGAGGTTGCTCCCGCGATGACCCTTTTGAGCAGCGACTTACTCACAGGAGGCTTCAGGAGGCAGTCGCCTGCCGCCATCATGGCCTGGAGCACGGCTGCCTCCCAGACTTGGGCGCGTTCATAGAACGCGAAGCTGGGCTTTGTGACGAACGGATGCTCGCCCGGCTTAAGCTCGCAGGCGTCGTCGTCTCTGGCTCCGCCTGTCGTGGAGGTGATAGGGACGAGGACGGCGGTTCCCCCCCCCTCGGCGATCTTAGTCACGATGACGTGGAGATGCTTCCTGTTGGGATCATGGGACGGCCCGGACGTGATCAGGAGCGTGACGCCGATAGTAGGCGCCCATCCACTTTTCGAGCGTTCCATGAGCCGCCGGCGTCAGGAACGGTGCGCGCCGTAAACGTGCGCCGCGTTCCGCGCCGTCCTGTCGAAGCCGTCGGCGATCGCGATGCCCTCGAGGATCTGCTCGACCTGCGTCTTCCCGAGGGCCCTGAGGATGTCCTCGGTCGGGATCGTCTTGGACGATCCCCAAGGATCCGACCACTCCGGGCATTCGCGGTGCGTGATCTCGCACAGCTCGAATGCGCCATATCCACCGTACTGCATCCAGACCTTGTCGAGGACTTCGAGGTTCGCGTCGGAGAGGCGATCGAGGTTGTCGATCGTCAGGCCCTCATTCTTGAGGGCGATGGTGAACCTTGCTCTGTCGTTCACGAACCCATCCCACTCCTCGTGGTCGCGCACCTTGCCCTCGACGTGGTCGACCGAGCGCGATAGCGCCGGACCCTTCGGCATGGCGACGGCCCTGTCGCCCGTGAGCGGCATCTCGTAGGCCTCGAGGTACGCGCGCTCTGCGAGGTAGGCGAGCTTTGCGAGCTTGAGCGTGTCGATGGGCCCGCCCGCGCGCATCACGAAGTAGGCGGCGACGTGGGCGGCCTTCTCGGAGTCGAAGAACGGCATGTTGGACTCCTTCTCCTCGCCTGCCGGGATTTTCGCCCGGCCGGGACCCGAGGCCATGGCGGTGAAGAGGTTGATGACCGCATTATAGGCCACGGCCGCGAATCCGCTAGTGCGCCTGAGATGGGCCGTCACTCGCATTTTGGGGGTCTCCGGTCTTGAATTGATACTGGCCTCTACCCCCCCCCCGCATCGCATCCCGGACGACCGCGGTCTCTGCGATCTTTCCTCAGGAGTTTTTCCCTCTGGTCCGACATAAGGACCTTTTTTGTTCACTTTGGCGATCTCCCTGCCGCGCTACGAGGGAGGATGTTAGAGCTCGGGTCCGCCGTCGTCGTTTTTGCGACCGCGCGCGAACCTGAGCGTCCGCCTTTCCGTCAGGGAGCCGGGTTCGGGTTCCGCGAGGAGGTCGCGGTCTTCTTGTTCGAGGACGTGCTGGCGTGCTGCGGCGCAGGACGTCGCCACAGCGGCTTGAACAATCCATCGATCCATCGCCGCATTGGCGTCCTCGTGAGATTTGTAGCGATGGATGCCCTTCGGCACCCCGGCGATCTTGTGGGAGTTCGCGATGCTCGCCGTGTATTCCTGGTCAGTCGGACCGCGGAGTCCGACGACGATGAAGTTCCTTCGTCCCACCGTCCTGGCGGGCGCGCTCGGATCTGGGATCCTACGCGGGGCCCTGCAGTCCACCGAGACCTCCCAAGGGGTTGTTTTCAATACTTTCGCGGTCAGAACCCGTAGCCGTCGTCGTCCTTCTCGGGCGCTGATGGCTGCCTCGGTTCGGTCCAGGCGCGTTCGCCTTTCAGGCCGTTGGCCTTGATCACCCTTTGAATCAGGAGGCCATCGATGATCGGCCCTTGGGGCCAGGGCTTCGAGGTCTCGGTCGACAACGTCGTCCACTTCCGGCCCCGTGCGAAGTAGTCGGGGCCCGTGATCGGCCCCTTCGTCTCGTCGTCGACGAGGAGGAGGCCAGCGGTATTTTGCGGCAGTTTCGGGAGGACGATCCTGGCCTTGTCGAGTGCTTCCCTGACCGATCGGATGATGTCGGTCCCAACGACCCCGGGGGCGAGGTCGACGCTCTCCTCTATCTCCTTGCCGCGGTATTGGTGCTGGGCCGAGACCCTGTCGAGGTAGCCGGCTGGCGTGAAGGCTTCGTCCTTCCCCGGCGCTGCCCATGCGAGCGTCCACAGCGGCATGATGTGCTTGTCGATGAAGTAGAGGTCCACGAAGTCGCGCGGCTCGCGCCGGCTGGCCGCCGCCACCATCTTGTTGACCGCTAGGTCGACGATGTGGAGTCTGACGCCGAATGTTTCGTCGGCGACGGGCGGGTAGAAGTTGTTGGCGCTGTGCTGCACCCATTGCAGTCTCGTCGATCCGAACTCTTCATGGAACACGTCGGCCTCGACGAAGCCCTCGCGCTCGCGGGCGATCTCGGCGTTCAGCCCGCCGCGCCTGAGCGCTTCGATGTCGTTACGTGCCGTGATCGGGACGTCGACGTGGGGCGCGTTGAAGATGTCCACGTCACCGGAGAGCCGGATGCCGTGCGCATGCAGCGCCGAACCTCCGGCGATATGAGAATCTGCCGTCCTGTTTGCCGCGATGAGCTTGAGAATTTCCTCTTGGAAGGAATCAAGCGGCATTTGCCAGCGCCTCGATCTCGACGGCGAGCCGCCATGCTACCATATCGCCGTGCTTTTTCAGCCTGTCGACGATGATCCGGTCTCCGGCTGCGCCGTCCGGAACCTTGATGTTCCAGAAGCAGCGCGAACGGTATCGCTCAAGCGCGATGGCGCGGAGGGACGCGATTGCGGCGGCGCGGCTCTCCCGAGCAAGGGATTGAGCAAGCCACTGATCCATTTGGGCATTCGCATCATCGTGGCTTTTGTAGCGGTAGACGCCGTGGGGAGCCTGGATGGTCCGGCCGGCTGTGTTGTCCTTGCTGGCCTGGACCTCATCTTCATTCGGTCCCCTCAGCCCGACGGTGATCGTGCTAGGCTTGCCGATCACGCGTGCTGGCGCGCTCGGGTCCTTGATCTTCCTCGGGGTTTTGTAATCGATCGCCATGACTTGCCGCTGTCGCTTTTAGATCCGGAGCCATCGCTTCAGGTTGTCCGGGTTTTCGATCCTTCGCCGTCGATGACGGAGCCCTGCATAGCATTGATTGGAGCAATCCGCCATTTGCCCGGCGCGTTCTGCCGGGATCTTCATGGCGCTCCGGCGTGCCATGAGGAAAGCCGGCAGGGCGACCTGCCGGCTTTCACGCGATCGAAGCGCTTTCGGGCTTATCGATCTTTGGCCGATCTCACGGTTCTCGTCTCGAAGTCGCCTCCTGGCGGGAAGGCAAGGTCGCCATGTGGCGGCTCCGGTGGGCGGCGTTTCCGCCCGGTAGACGAAGACCATGAAGATCAAGGCCGAGGCGACTTTGAGGATCGAAGTCGGCATCACGGGTGGAAATGCTTTCGCGTGGCTTTACGCCATCGCGGGCGCGTTCCTGGGCCTGTGAGGCTGGGCCGGTGGGGATTAGCCTCTCCGCCGGCCTACCTGTCTTCTCCTCAGGGGTTCTCCCTTCGGTCCGACACGAGGACCTTTTCGTCTTCACGTCGGCGATCGCCGGTTCGCGGAAGCGGCGCATGGACGGCTCCTGGGTGTCCCATGGTCGACCCCTCTTGAAACCCCGCCGATCGCGAAGCGTGACCTCCCTATGGATGACACTCCCCGGAAGATCACTCCCGTCCGAGTTGATCCTTTGCCTTCGGGAGGCCCGATAGGGCCGGGGCTCCTCCGTTTCGCCTGACGCGAAACAGTCCTCGCTGTCTTCTTTGGTCGGTATCCCTATGGGGAGGGCGCGAGGAGAGGGTCGCGGTCATGACCCAAGATGTGGCGGTGCCGGCCGGGCATCGCCACCCGATATCTGGATAAGAGGCTATGCATCGTCGTGTGTGCGGCGCGGGTCCTTGAAGGCGTCGAACGCGCTCTTGATCCTGTCGAGGGTCCGCGGTGCGTCCTTCGTCCTCTGGCCGGGCGGCTCTGCGGCGCTTTGGGCCCTCGTCGCCAAGATGGCGTCCACCAGGGGCGCCAGGCTCTGCGAGACCGCGGTGGCGATCAGGCCCGGCAGTTCGGCGGCGCCGATGGGTGCCTCGATGTCCCTCACGACGATCTCACTGCTGCCGCTGGTCGGCGCGAGGGGTGAAGCTGAAGCGGCGATCTCCTTTGGTGGATCGACTGGCGGCTGCTGTGGGGCGAGTTGGCGCGTCGTCGCGACGGGCGCTGCCGCCGCGTAGACGGGCTTCCCGCCATCGAGATGGGATATGATGCGAGCGAGGTCGATGCGGACGGGCGGCAGCCATGGGTCGGGTAGAGCCGGATGACCATCGCTATTATGCGTCCTATGGACGTAGCCATGCGCGTCGATGGCGTAGCCGAGGCGGGCCTGCGCGATCGCGATCGCGTTGGACCTCTGGACCGGGTCGCCGCACAGGTCGGCCAGAGTGCCCTCGAGGTAGGCCTTGTAGATCGCGCCGAGGCGGTCCCTGACCGACGTCGGCGTCCCTCTAGCCTCCAACAGGTCGAGCAGCATGCCGGTCTGCGTCACGTTGAGGAGGCGGTCTGTCGATGCGGCCTTCTTCCGGCCGACCGCCGCCTTGGCCTTTTTGCTGATCTGGCCATGGGTCTCGAACTTGGCGATGTTCGCCGTGATGAGGTCGTCGACGGCGGCTTCGGTCGATCCCGCCAGCATGGCGACGTCGGCATCGCGAAAGTGGACCTTCGTCCCGACGACGTGGAGCGTAATGCCCTCGTCCGTCTTGGCTGACCGCGGGATGTTGCGGTAATCCACGAACTTGCCGTCTTTGATTGCGAAGCGTTGCGCCCACTCATGGACCTCTGGCACCGGCCCCAGGCCCTTCGACAGGTCGAAGGGCAGGGCCAGGCTCGGCGGGCTTGTATGCGCGGTCTGAGTGTCCTGACGGGGCTCTGCGGCGACGAGCGCGTTGTCGCGGTACACGAGGCGACCTTCCCGGAGGTCCCTGATCAGGGTGACGATGCGCCGGCGGAACTCGACGGCCTTGGCCGACGACGACTTCATCAGCAGGATCATGAGTTGATCGCTGTTGAGCCAATATCCCTTGATGGGGTACTTGGCGTCGTTCCCTACGACGGCGAACAGTGCATGTGCGGCATGCACTGTTCCGTAGAGCTCCAACTCTGGGAGGTTGTTCTCGACGGTTGTGCTGACGTTGCGCTCGGCGATGCCGATCGACCGCGCGTAAGAGCGGTCGATGAAGTGCACAACGCCTCCGATCATGGTAGCGATCATGCCCATGTGCTCGAAGGTCTTCTCTTTGAAAAGGAGGACCGGCGGCTCGGAGGGCTCGGCCTTTTTGCGGATCGTTTTGGCCTTGGTCACGACGCAACTCCTATAGGACCTCGGGCACCGGCCCCAGGCCCTTCGACAGGTCGAAGGGCAGGGCCAGGCTCGGACTGCCTTCTTGATTGTCCGCGAGGACGGCATGCTGGCGGTGGATGAGTCGTCCGTCACGGACCGCCTTGACCAGCTCGACGAGCGTCTTGCGGAACGCGACGCCCTTGGGCGTCCGGGACTGCATCGCCAAGATCATCATCTGCTCGGCGTTGAGCCAGTGGGCCTTCATCGGCATTCTGACGCCGTTCCCGCCGATCGCGAACGCATCAAGTACTACTTGAAGTGTTCCGTACGCCTCGAGCTCAGCCCGATTTTCCTCGATCGTCAGGGAGACCATGTTCTCCTGGCGCCCGATCTTCCGGGCGTACGATCGGTCGAGGAAATGCTCGACGCCATCGATCTTGGTCGCGACCATGCCGAGGCGTTCGTAGGTCTGATGCCCCTCGATGATGATGGTCGGCGGAGCCTTCTTGGCCGGCTTCTTCACCGGCAGCTTCGTCTTGGCCTTGGTCACGACGCAACTCCTATGGGGCCCGAATCAGACCATTTTACGGGCTGATCCTGCCCGTTTCCGGGGAACATCGCCAGAACGAGAGGGCTGGCGTGGTTACCGGGAACGGTCTAGGACGGCGGCTCCAGGCCGCCTCCGAGACGCTCTTCGAACGACCCGCAGCCGCCCGGGAGGGCGGCGCGATCCATGGCACATGGAGCGCGCGGGACGAGGCCGAGCAGGCCGGTTTCGAGGAGCATACGAAGGCCGGCGAGAGCCCGGCCGGAGCCCGTCGGGAGACCCCTCGGAGAGCACGGAGACGAGCGAAAGCGAGGCTCAGCGAAGATGCCTGCTGGACCCGAGAGGGGACTGCAGCAACTTTGCGGTATCGTGCCCTCTTTCTCCCTCCATGTGGGCCTGAAGCGTTGTAGCTTGTCCCCTTGTCAGGCCCAAACAGCTAACCCATTGAAAATGCACGTCGTAGTGCCTCTGCGAAGCCGCCTGCGATGGGTTTTGAGGGACCTTCCCACGGCTCGTTGTAGAGCCGACCTTGGCCGTTGTAGGCCCGTATGGCGAAGCCAAAAAACTGCCGCTTCAAGGTGATTTTGTTTTTGCGGAACGCCCATTTTCGAAATCACCTTGAAATCGGCAATCCGAGGTGATCTTTGACGTTTTTCGACAGAGATTCCCTCGGATCGTGGTCATTGCAGGGAATCCTGCTGAGATCACGGGATTCCCTGAAGTCAAGCGGATTCCGGGGAATCTCGCGCATTGCGGGGAATCCGGGCGATTCCGGGGAATCCGCTCCTGTGAGGGAATCCTCATTCGGGCCGTTTCGGCGTCCGGCCGGAAGTGGTATGATTCCCGACCGTGGTCCCGTCGCTTGAGTCGGGTCCTATGGGCGGCCTTTCGGGCCGCGCGTCAAGGGTCGGGAGTCGTGCCGTGTTCGCAGAGATGAGGGGCGTCGAGGAGGTCAAGCGCGCGCGTCGCGCCGCGGTCCGTTCGGTCGAGATGATCCGCGACGGCTCGCTTGCCGAGCAGGAGGTCGACTTCGCGCGGATGCTCTTCGGCGAGACCGCGGCCGAGGAGAAGCTGGCCGCCTTCGGCCTGCTCGACGATGGCGGGATCTTGGACAACCTGGTCCGTCGCGTCGAGACGATGATCCTGTTCGAGTACCAGCGCCATCGGCCGGTCGCGGCTTTGGCGGAGCAGATCGAGCAGAGGTTCCTCGAGCTTCAACGGGTTCGCGACGAGAAGGCGCAGCGTGGCGAGGTCGCCTTGCCAGCCGGGATGCCGAGGCACGCTCCGCGTCCCGAGCGGCGGGACGTGGCCGAGCGCAACGCGCGCACGAGCCGGTCCGCGAATGCGCGCCTTTTGGCGGTTCATCTTGCGCAGCGGGCGCTCTACGAGGGCCTGAACTTGGCCTTGGCCGAGCTTGTCCGGCGCCAGGCCGATGGCGAGACGCCGCGGACGCTCGAGGACAGCGAGGCGATGCGCGCCTGCTTGGGCCATGGGCCCCTGGCGATGGGGCCCGATCATGTCGCGTCGGCCGAGGTGGCGATCAATCGCCTGCGCAAGGCGCATATGGTTGATCATCCCGAGCGGGGAGAGGCTCCCTACCTCGTCATGGTCGGCTTGTCCGATGGGACGACGCCTGAGGGTCCTGACCCTGAGTTGGCGAAGGTCGTGGGCGTCGCCGCCGAGTGACGGCTTGGCGAATTGCGTTAGGGTAGCGCAGTTCCGAGAGATCCCTGCCGGAACGCCCCTGTTTCCGCTATGTTCTGCACGTGAGTGCCGAATCAAGTTGCGGGAGCGGGGTCATGAGCAGTTCGAATGGTGCGCTTCCCGTCGTGGCGAAGCCTGAGGTTTTCCACAAGGACGGGCGTCGCCTGTTCATCATCGACGGCGAGCCTCGGATCGCGGATGAGGATCTGGCCGAGGATCTTCAGATGGCCAGGAAGCGTAGCATCCGATGGAATCTCATCGACGCGAACCGCGACGGTCTGATGATGCTCGGCTCGATCTTTCAGATCGATCCTCAGGCCCGTCAGTTGTTGCGTCACGATCCTGATGGGGTCGTGCAACCGCCTTTCGATAAGGCTGTTGCTGAGAAGCTCCTCGATCTCTTGAAGATCGAGGGCTTGATCGATCCGTCGAAGCGCGGCGAGAAGCCCAAGATCAACTTCCTGAACGCCGAGCAGGCGAAGTTCCTGATCGTGATGTCAGGCATGCCCAAGGGGCGCGATCTCCTCGTCGACCTGATCAAGCTGGAGAAGGCTTGGCGGGACGGCACGCTTCAGCCGGCCACTCCGGCCGTGCCGCCTCCGCCCGTCGCTCCCGCGGCGCTTCCTCCGCCGCCCCCGCCCCAGCGGGTGACGGGCATCTCGCACGATGGCGTCGTCTACGAACTGGAGGATGGCGTCCTCCACGTCATCGACGAGTCGCTCTATCGGACGGCGGGCTTCGACCCCCGTCGGATGAGGGCGCTCTTCAGCGACCTCTCTGGGGTCGGCCCCGTCCCGGACGCGGCGTCGGTGGAGGGTGCGCTCCTCCTGTCGCTCCGGCACGTCGAGCTCGTGGTCGGCGTGATGCGGCGGGACTTCGGCTCGCCGCCGGGCGTCGGCGTGAACTCGATCGTCGCGACCTTGAGGGACCATGGGGCCGGCTATCTTCAAGTGGTGGCGGGGACGATCATCGACCCCGTCGGTCCCGACGGGGTCTCGCGCCAGTACGCGGCCGGCCGGGCCGGCGGGCCGAAGGTGTTGGCCAAGCCGCCGGTCCCGTTCCTGCGTGGCGACGATCGCCGGCTTCGGATCCGTTTCAGCGTGCTGGCGATGGCGTTCGGGATGTTCGAACGCTCGCTCGCCGAGGAGGTGCGCTTCCATCGCGCCGGTCTGCCGGGCGAGGTCTTCGAGCGTCTCGAGGTCCAGCACGGCGTCGACCTGGCCGCCTTCTACCTCGACGAGGTCCAGGCCAAGGTCCTTGGCGACCTTCTCGGCTTGGACGCCTCTGGCGTCGTCGATCGCCTCTTCGTTGATCAGGTCGAGCTCGAGGTCGACAACCATCGCAAGCGGATGGAGGAGCTTGCGGAGCTGGAGGCCCGTGAGGACGGCGTCCTGTCGAATCCGACGATCACCCAGACGCTGGCTGATCTGAAGGAGAAGGTCCTGGCTCTGTCGTCCCTCCAGGACGACCTTCCCCGTTTGTCGTGCGCGATCGCCGAGATCGGCGGACGCGCCGTTCCGGAGGGCGGCTACTGGCGGCGCCTCGGGCGCGCCTTGTGGGGAAGGTGACGGCCCCATCGTGGGGCGATGCCTGGGAGGCGATGGCGTTGGGGTCGGTCCGTTGAGGATCGGCCCCTTTGCTTTTGGACGCCTTTGCCGGCGGGAGGGCTGTTCCGTCAACCCGCAGGCTGTGAAGCAGTTGACGGCTTGTGTCTGCCCTCCCCCTTATGGGCGCCTTCCCCTCTCATGCTCCCTTGATGACCTGGAGCCGTTGGGTGGCGCGGAGGCCCGGGAGGGCCGGCGCTCCTTTGTTCCGTCAGCGTCGGAGCACTCGTCGCTGCTTCCCTGAGGTCGGATCCCCTTCGCAAGGGAGGCGCGAGAAGGGCGGCGGAATGTGGGCGGCGGCGCCAACACGCCCCGCCACGTGGCATCCTGTCTGTGTCGGCACCATTTACTCTACATTGTAGAGGAAATGGTGGCCATCGATTCAGTTGAGGCTGTCTCCCGGCCGCAGCGTCTTCCAGGCGATGGTCTCGCAGCCCGTTGAGACCGGAGCTGGACTTCCGGATAGCAGAAGCGCGCGTGCCCCCCGTGGGCCGCGTTGGCCGGTGTCTGGCCGTCGGCGACGTGTTCACCTCTGGATTGACTGGCCATGTCGGCGGACGCGATGGTCTCGAAGTTGCTGTGACGGAGGAGCTGAGGGCCTTGGGCTGGGAGCCGACGGACGTCTGCGACGCTGGGGCTTTTGGGATCGACCTTGCCATTGAGGATCCCCGAACGGGCCTGTTCGGCATCGGCATTGAATGCGACGCGCCACGCCATCCGCTCCTTGAGTGCGCCAGGGCCCGAGAAGTCTGGCGGCCGCAGGTCCTGCGCAGGTCGGTGCCAGTGCTGCACCGCGTTTCCTCGCAGGTCGTGTCCCATAGCGTGGTGTAGCTGAGGGTGGTCATCGGCGATTGCCGGTTAGGTTTGGGTTGCGAACGCCAACCCTGAACCGAGAGATCCCCGATGACCGACGAGATGATGAACCTGCGCGGGCTGCTGGAGAAGAGCCCCGACGCCGATCTTTTGCGCGAGATGATCGGCTTTGCCGCGCAACGCCTGATGGAGCTGGAGGTCGGTAGCCTGACCGGCGCCGGCTTCGGCGAGAAGAGCCCGGAGCGCCTGGCGCAGCGCAACGGCTATCGCGATAGGGATTGGGAGACGCGCGCCGGCACGGTCGAACTGCGCATCCCCAAGCTGAGGAAGGGCAGCTACTTCCCCGGCTTCCTCGAGCCGCGCCGGATGGCCGAGAAGGCGCTGACGGCGGTAATCCAGGAGGCCTACATCCAGGGCATCTCGACCCGCTCGGTCGACGATCTGGTCAAGGCGATGGGGATGAGCGGCATCTCCAAGAGCCAAGTGTCGCGGCTCTGCGAGGAGATCGACGAGCGGGTGCAGGCCTTCCTCGACCGGCCGATCGAGGGCGACTGGCCCTATCTCTGGATCGACGCGACCTATGTGAAGGTGCGCCAGGCCGGGCGGATCGTCTCGGTCGCTGTGATCGTCGCGGTCGGCGTCAACGGTGACGGAAGGCGCGAGGTGCTGGGCATGGACATCGGCCCCTCCGAGGCCGAAGTCTTCTGGACCGCATTCCTGCGCAAGCTGGCGCGGCGCGGCCTGCGCGGCGTCAAGCTCGTCGTCTCCGACAGCCATGAGGGCATCAAGGCGGCCGTCTCGAAGGTTCTCACCGCGACCTGGCAACGCTGCCGGGTTCACTTCATGAGGAACGCGCTCGCCCATGCCGGCCGCTCGGGACGCCGCGTCGTCTGCGCCTTCATCGCCACGGCGTTCGCCCAGGACAATGCGGCGGCCGCAAGCCAGCAATGGCGCAGGGTCGCCGACCAACTCAGGCCGACCGTCCCCAAGCTCGCCGCGCTGATGGACACGGCCGAGACCGACGTGCTCGCCTACATGACCTTCCCGACGCAACATCGCGCTAAGCTGCACTCAACAAATCCGCTCGAACGCCTAAACGGCGAGATCAAGCGTCGCACCGAGGTCGTCGGCATCTTCCCGAACGAGGCGGCCATCACCAGGCTCGTCGGTGCAATCCTGCTCGAACAGAACGATGTGTATGGACCACCCCCGCTTTGCAAGGACTTTGGTTCGTCTCAGGCACGACCAGTGCTTGCTGTCGTGTATCCGGCCTTGCAGCGCGATCGATCGACCGCAGGCCCTGATGATCTTCGCGGATCGA
>Ga0209127_100091_pt1 | contig 47932 bp, 42 predicted proteins | sample LakSupMetagenome_FD_187469 | JGI IMG/M metagenome (GOLD analysis project Ga0209127, IMG submission 187469) | Freshwater microbial communities from Lake Superior, Canada - Sta WM archaea (SPAdes) (version 2) | ecosystem: Environmental > Aquatic > Freshwater > Lake | place: Lake Superior, Canada... | reverse complement strand
CCGAGGTCACGGGAGAGGGCTCCGCCGAACTCCAGGACGACGGCACCATCGAGATCGAGCTCACCTACCACGACGGTGACGACACGATCCTCAAAGCCGTCCGCGAACCGACTTCTTCAACAGCCTGCTAGGCTCGCCCGGGCTTCCTCCGCCATCTTGTCGATCTTCGCCAAGGCGAGCTTCACGCGCCGGACGATCTCGACTTGCTCCCTCTTGGGCGCCAGGCAGATGTGAAACGCCCTGATTTCAGGGAAATAGATCGTTGTGTGGGTGGTGCCCTCGCCAAAGGTCCGGATGTGATCCCCCTCTGCGAGCAACGCAAACATCAGGTACTCGGGATCAAGCGCATCGGTGCAGGTCCATGTCGCGAAGTCCTGGCTCGTGGCCATGGGCCTTCCCATGATGGTCACATAGCCAACAGAGGCAGTACGCGAGAGGCAGACTGTACCGGCGGGCAGCAGGCGTGCCGACGAGTTAGCCAAACCCGTTTCCGATATCGTCTGGATTGTGTCGTTGATAGTCGCGCTGTGATGCGCGCCTGCGTCGCGAATTCCTATCCATGGGACGCCGCCATCCCAGTATTCGGGCCGAGACCGGCTCGGTGTGTGCCCTGTTTCTTGTCGCGCAATGCGACGGAGACGAACCCAAGCCCATCCCTGCGGTGTCGGCGTGCCCGGATTGTTTACCGATACCGCTGCTAGACCGGGGATAACGTCCGTCGTCGCTTCTCTGCCGCCCCTTGACTGATCAGGCTCGGCAGTCGCGTCGACCAGTGTGGCTGCGGGAAGGTCGGATGGATGCTGATCCCGCCAATCCGCAGTCAGTTCGCCCCGGAACGCGGCGACCAGTACAGCCTGCTTAGCCCGTGACGAGAGAGCCTCCACGCGGACAAGTTCCGCCTTTGCGCGTTTCGACCGTGCCGCCAAAGCCTCAATAGCCGCAACGATCCGACACTGTTCGGCCAACGGAGGCAGGTGGACCTCAGTGCTCTCGAATTTACCTCTAGTGACATGAGCCAGACCGACCCCTCCGTGAGCCTTGCCAATCAGCTCGTCCAACCTGGAGTTGATCGCCAAGCGGAAGAAATCGCGCGAAAGATGATGCGAGTTGAACAGCACTCGAAAGATGTGCTGGTTGAGGATTGCTTGCGGCCCGCTCCACACGTGCGCACCAAATGAAGTCCCTGGCGTTCCCGACCATGCAAAAAGTAGCTCTCCTGGCTCGACTAAGAATTTCGATTCGACCGAACCTCGGTAGTGGTTAAACTTGGCCTCTTGATTTTTAAGATTTTGAATCCGGATGATCGGCAAACCTTGATCGGACCAATCACCGGGCTTAAATGCTCTGCCATTTACGAGATGGCACAGATCGCCAATACGGGCAGTTGCCCAGGTCGCCGGAATGGTCATTCCGCTGCTTCCCGTGCTTCCACCGGCACCGCGACCTCCAACGCCTCCGCCAGCGCTTCGATCTCCGCCACAGCATTAACGAGATGAGCCCGGATTGCCCCGATAAATTCTTCGGGCTCCGTCAGAGAGTCCTCGGTGTCATCGCTGGTATCCCGCAACCAGCCTATGTCGAGATTATCGCCGCGAGCCTTGATCTCTGCTCGGGTAAAGCAGCGGAAGCGCCCTTCCTCACCCTGGCACTGCCGATCATTCGGGTCATCGCCATAAGCGGCCTCAAAGTCTCTGAAGTGGGCCTCTGTGAGCGGCGAGTTCTTGCCAAAGGCCGGCATGTTGGCACGGAGATCATAGACCCACACAGCCCTGGTGTTCTCGGAGGCGGCTGCCCCGCGTGTGAAGAAGATGACGTTCGTTTTCACGCCTTGGGCGTAGAAAATGCCCGTTGGCAGTCGCAGGATGGTGTGAAGGTCGCACCAGTCCATCAACATTCGCCGCAACTCTCGGCCCCGGCCGTCTTCGAAGAGTACGTTATCCGGGACCACTACCGCCGCCCGCCCCCCCGGCTTCAACGACCGGATGCAGTGTTCCACGAAGGGGAGCTGATAGGAGGACACCATGCTCGTCACCGTCAGGTCATCGCGCGACGGGCGCCCACCTGCCGGCCCAAAGGGCGGGTTTGTGAGGATGAGATCAGCAGGCCAGGCCTTGGCCAGATCAGCCCCTTCCGGGCCCAGAGTATCGGCGAGATGAAGGTGCTGGCTGTCGACCCCGTGCAAGTGCAGGTTCATCAGCAGCAGACGATAGACGCCCTCGACGTTCTCCATCCCTTGGAGGGCCCGCTTGATCTGGAACTCCTGCTGGGTCGGCGACAGCGTGAACAGATCATCTGTGACCTCGCGGATCGCCCTGTCAGCCGCAATAAGGAAGCCGCCGGTACCAGCCGCAGGATCTTGAATCACCTCCCCAGGCTTGGGCTTCATCAGGCGAACCAGAACCTGCACGAGCACGCGAGGCGTGAAGTACTGCCCCGCGCCCCGCTTCGTCTCCTCCGCGTTCTTCTGAAGCAACCCCTCATAGAGGTCGCCGAAGCTGTCACGCTCGTCAGAGAACCAGCGCAAATCGTCGATGGCGGTGACGAGCTTCTCCAGATTAACGGGCTCACGGATGAAGGTGGATGAGCCGGCGAAGATGGCCTGGACTGAGCGGTCAAGGTGCTGCTCGGGATTGCCCAGAGCAGCCAGGATGGACCGATAGAGGCCGAGCTGCTTCACACCCTCAGCATCAACTAGATCCTTCCAGCGCATGCCGGCCGGAATGCGCCCCTCCTCGCGCTTCAGCTCGGCCATCATCTTGAGGAAGAGCAGATAGGTCAGTTCCGTCACGTACTGCTGGTAGGTCACGCCGTCCTTGCGAAGGTGCGCACACAGCCTCCAGAGTTTGTTCACGAGGTCGGACGACGGGTTCATAGAAGTATCCTGACTGCAGGCGGAATGGCGTTGTCTATGGGCACCGACCGAAGCGCGGCGGCCATAGCCAGCCTCTCGTGCATCAGCGGCGTGACCGGCGCAACCATGTAGCCGTGGCCGAGGCACCCGAGCATGATGGATCGATCCCGCGGCTCCAGTCGCCAGCGCAAGCCGGTGAGCAGGCATATCAGGGCGTCGAGGGAGTCCTGGTGCCCCTTGCGGACGTCCAGGACGTCGAGCCGAGAAACCCAATCTGCTGCGGGTTCGCAGCCCAGACGACCGGCCTCGTCCGCCACAACGGACAGCACCGCGCTCCAATGTGACCGTTGGAAGGTCTTACGCCGCGCCGGGTTGTATCGCGGCCCCTTCAGTCGACCGTAGAAGCGGGCGTCCAGAGCCGCCAGGGCGAGCGCAGGGAACACCTCGACGAGATACCGCCCGGACGTGGCCGAACGTGCCTCCTCGGGCTCCTGAAGGCCTCCAAGGCCATCCACGAAACGCCAGATCGGCGCGTCGTCGTCGAACATCCCAAGCTTGCCACGGTTGGCCGGTTGGACGCCCCCACCAATCCAGGACACCAGCGAACCGGCGACCTTATCGACAGGACGGGAGCCAGTCGCGTTGCGCACGATGGTAGGCTGGTCAAGGGCAACGAGGAGAGGCAAGTCCTGCTGCTCAACGGCTCCGACGAAGGAGAGCCCCTCGGCGAAAGAGACGAACCTCGGCGGTTCGAAGCCGGTGCAGAGCCCGCCTCGGTAGTGAGCTGAGCAGATTGCACCTGGCTTGCGTGGATGATCCGTCCAGGCTGCGTCAAAACCTACGACAACAACGTCGCCCGCGCTCATGCGCGCATCGCCCAGATCTCTGCGTTGATGTCCTGCAGCAGGGGACCGAGTCCGTGATCAAAGTCGCGATCCACCGTCTCGAAGCCACCTTTCTGGAGGAAGGCAGGCTCGTCCAGGATTGACGGATCGCTTACCGGCTGCTCCTGCAGGGCGCGACCGATCCGGTCCAGCCACTGCCTCTGCTTCGTCGTCCACGGCTTCGAGGCCTTGATCCGCGCTAGCGCGTTCTCGACGCGGATCGCGTAGGGCACAAGTGGGTCGCCAACCGCCGCCTGGCGAACGAAGCCGATGATGTGGGCTGCGATGTCGGCATTTCGCGCCCGGCCATAGGCGCGGCGGAGCTTCGCCTCCGAGAAGCCGCGCTCGTCCAGCAGCGACGCCAGCCCCCGGAGGTCCTTGCGAGTAAGTTCGCGCGGCTTTTGCGCGGCCGCTGTGAGAGCCGGGACGAGATTGATGTTGTCGCGGACGAACCGTTCGAAGGCTGAGATGTAATCCTCCGGAGAGGACACGCCATCGAACACGTCCTCGACCGACACCAGCTCGTCTCCGTGAGTAGAGATGTAGATGCCTTGATCGACGTGAGAGGGACGTTTGACGCCCTCCAGAAGCGACAGCAGGGCCGGCTTCGCGCTGAAGAGAGCCACGATGTTGCTAGGCGGCCTCGTGGGCAGCGCTGCGACGAAGGCCTCTGGTGTCTGACCGGTCAGTTGCTCCAATTCGGTCGCGGCCTGATCCGTGAGGTGGCGAAGCCGCTGGCGCACCCTCACCACGATCTGGTCGCGGACAAAAAGCCGGTCCTCGTCGTCCTCGGCGCGCTGCAGGTCTTGCAGCAGGCCCGGCAGCGTAACGTTCGGGTCGACGATCACGGGCCGCATGTCCGTCACCGACTGCAGGTTGGCGTAGATGTCGACGGCGTCGAATATGCGGAAGACCTCCTTGCCGATGTGGTCCGCGCGGCGCGTGGCACGACCGATCATCTGGTCGTACAGGATCCGACTGTTTACGCGGCGCACAAAGACGAGCGTGCAAATCTCGGGGATGTCCACCCCGGTCGTCAGCAAGTCGACGGTGACTACGTACTTGGGGTTCGGGTCATTCCGGAAGCGTCGGATCTTGCCGCTCGCATCGTCCACTGATCCGGTGACTTTCTGGACAAGATCGTGCGGCTGTGGGCCATGCTCCGCCTCCAGCGCCTTTCTAAGTTCGTCGACCAGGATGTCGGCGTGGTCATCACGGGCCGCGAACAGGAGTGTCTTGCCGGGCCGGTTGGGTGGGACCTCCGCTGCGATGACCTCAGCAACGACGCGGTTGAACTCGACCGTGTAGACCTTCTTATTGAACTCCTGGACCTCGAAGTCGACGACGTCGGGGGTCTCAAACAGGTTGATCTGCCCTGTTCTCGGATCGATCACCTCGACTTCTTCACCGCCTTCAAATCGGATGCCGGCTTGGGACAGCGCCGTGGTAATCCTGCGCGGCGGCTGGTGGTCGATCAGATAGCCCTCCACCACAGCCTGGCGATAGCCGTAGCTGTAGACCGGCCGGCCGAAGATCTGGGTCGTATGCAGGGCTGGCGTTGCGGTCAGCGCCACGTGGGTGGCATCGAAATAGTCGAGCACACGCCGATACTGGGAGAGGTAGTCGTCGAGGTTGCGGAACGTGAGGTCCCCATCTCTCATCTCGGCATCGAGCACATAGCCGCGGTGGGCCTCGTCCACGATGATTGCGTCGTACATGCCCGGTGTGGGCCGATCCTCGTCCGCCTCGGCATTCAGGATGCGCTTCACCATCGATTGGACGGTGGCGACGTGAACCCGGTCTTCCTTCTCGGGGAGCCGCTTGTCGAGGCCGGCGACGTTGTGGATCGAGGCGAACTTCAGCAGCCCTTCCAGCTCCGTGTTGTGGAGCGCCTGCATGGTCTGCTCCCCAAGGGCGTTTCGGTCGACAAGGAACAGGATGCGACGGAACCGCTTGTGCTTCAGCAGCCGGTACATGAGGACGATGCAGGTGCGTGTCTTGCCGGTGCCCGTGGCCATCGCCACGAGGATGTCCTTTTGGCCCGCATCGATGGCTGCTTCCACCGCCGTGACTGCGTCCTGCTGGTAGGGCCGCAGCCCCGCGTAGGCGAATGGCTCCTCGGCGAGACCTTGAGCCACTTCCACGTCCTGCTGGAGGCGCTCCTCAAGATCCCTTGGCGAGAACCACTCTGGGAGAGCCGAGGGCAGGCTCGTGGCGCGGCGAGCATCCCAAACCCAGATCCCGGACTTCGTCGCCAGTTGCTTCACGAACGGGCGGCCGTTGGTCGCGAAGACGAACGGCACACGGAAGGGAGTTTCAAGGCCGTGCTGGTAGGGCGCGCCGGGGTAGATTTCGCTTCCGTCTAGTTTGATGCTCTCGGCGTAACGCTTGGCCTGCTCCAAGACTGAAGGGACGTCCTTGGAGGCCCGCTTGGCCTCGATGACGCCGACGCAACGCCCCTTCGCGAAGAGGGCATAGTCGACGGGCCCGGTCTCGGTTGGCCACTCCGCAATCGCCACGGCGTCTGCCAGGTCGGGGCGGCTCCCTGCCGCGTGCCGGATAGTATCGCTATCCGCGACCCAGCCTGCCTGTCGCAGCTTGGCATCGATCAGGCGGCGGGTGTCCGACTCGTCGAGTTGAACCATGCTGGAGGCCGCTTGAGCGGCCGTCTGGAACTTGAGGAGTTGCGCTGCGGGAGCCTGTGCCGCTTCTCGCTGAAGCTCGGCAAACCGCCTCTCCTCCTGCAGACGCGCCGCAGCGACTTCCTCAAGAAGCTGCTCTGCGGCCTTCCTATCCTCCGCCTCTCGTCGCGCTCGATCTTCAGCGCTTTCAAGGGCACGCCGCGCCTCCGCAATTTCGCGACCTGCGCGCTCTGCTGCGCTCTCTTGCTCCAGCACTTGGCGCTTCAGCTGATCTACTTCGGCACGAAGCTGAGCAGTCGCGTCGGCTGGTGGGCTCGGCGGACGGAAGGGACCGGGGTTGAAGCTTGTGTCGCCGAGAACGGCCCGGCAGAACCAGACAGCGATCTGACGCGCCACCTTCAACGAGGTCAGCGCGTCTCCCGTCGAGCCCTTGTTTTCATGGATCGCGGCGTTCCCGACCTGACGGAGGTAGTGGAACAGATCTGCTACATCCCGAGGGAGAAGGCCCTCGTCGCGCAGCAGCCGAAGCAGTTCCTCAAATCGCACCCGTGGTGGGAGTGGGACACCGGCCCGAGCGGCCATCTCTTTGGAGATCAACTCGGCAAGCTGGCGCGTTTTACCGATGCTCGTCGGCGGGTCCAGATGGAAGAAGTGCTCCGCGAGTTTGCCGAGCCGGGCAAACTGCGGGTCGATCTGAGCCAGATAGTCGAAGTTTCCGTCCATCCATCAACCGGAGCGAGTATCCGGCTGACCATGCGTGATCGCAGCGAATTGGTCCAGTACAGCCGCTGCACAAAGCCCAAAAATCTGGGACTGGTCAGCGGTACAAGCCGCTGGTACAAAGGCCGTCATTCGGGCCCCGCGTAAGCGGTTGATTTTGCTAATTTCTGAGGCCTGCAGCGGCCAGTCCCGCCCTGTCCGCCATCCATCTTACAGAGTCAGCCGCATCGCCTCACCAGAGGCTTGAAATCGCGCACGTTTTTCGCAGCGTTCAAGCGCATGATCGCGTATTCGACCCCCGTCAGGCCGCGAAAATTCCGGGTACTATTCCAGGTATCGTTTCGCGAAAACCGGGTATCGGCGGCTTCGCCGACAGCCCGCAGATGAACATCCTGCCGAATTCCGTCGCCAATGCGCGACTGGACCCTGCCGGCTGCAGCCTGCCGGCGCCGAAGGCTTCCGGCGAGCTGCCGATGGGCATCCGGGCCGAAGACCTGGTGCCGGTCGCCGCTGGCGGGGGCCCGCCCTTCGACATTGCGGTAGTCGAGCCGCTCGCCGCGCCCGTCCGCAGCGGCCCATAAGCCCGGTACCTGCATCGGCCTCCAGCCCGACCCGAAACGACCGGATGGATTCAGCCTCCGGCCGGGCGATACCGGTGCGATGGTGCACCAGGATATTTCGATCCGGCCTCCGGCGAAGGTCTAGGCGGCGGCACTCGTCTTGGACCGCAGCGATCCGTTTGCTCCCGGCCGAACGACGAAGCGCTTGATGACATCCTCAAGTCGAGAGCCCAAAGCGGCTGTTCGACCTCGCCAAGCACCTCCTCGCGGCCATTCGCGGAATGCCTCGGCTGGCGCGGCTAACCGCCGTGCAAGAGCTGGCCTATGGTCGCCCGCTCGATCAGCCTGACGCCGATATTCACGCGCAGCACGCTGGCCTCGGGCTCGGCGATCCGGCGCATCAGGGACTGCACGCCGAGCCGCCCGAGCTCGCCGCGATCGATCCGGATCGTGGTCAAGGGCGGCCGGCTGTGGGTCGCGATCGAGATGTCATCGATGCCGATGACCGAGACGTCGTCGGGAACCCGGACTCCCTCGCTCTGCAGCCCCTGCATCACGCTGAGCGCAACGACGTCGGTCGCGCAGAAGAACGCTGTGACGCCATCCAGGCGCCCGTCCTGAAGGGCCTGCCGGATGGCCCGCTGCGCCTGGGGCAGCTCGACCTTCATCTGGAGCAGGTCGATCAGGTGCCTGTCGGGGTCGAACGCGATCCCGGCCTCCTCCAGCGCCATCTTGAAGCCCTCGAGACGACGCTGCATCGACAGGCGGTGCCGCGAAGCCACATGCACGATGCGCCTGTGTCCAGCCGAGAGCAGCCGGCGAGTCGCCAGCCAGCCGGCGCTCCAATTGTCGGGCAGGACGCAATCGAGCCGCATCGTCCGGTCCATGCCGTTGACCAGCACGGCCGGCAGCTTCGAGTCGACGAGCCTGTCGATGACGGCAGGGTCGTCCATGCCGACGGCCATGACGGCACCCGGCCGGGCGGCGAGCAATTCGTCGAGCTCGGCGATGACCCGGCCATCGGCATGCGAGGTCAGCCGGACATCGAGCTTCAGCGAGTTCGCCGCGGCTTCCGCGATGATGCTCTGGACGACGCCCTCGTAAAATTGCGAGTTCGAATAGGCCTCGGCCGGGATGATCAACACCGCGCCGTCGACGCCGGCCTTCTGCAGCGAGCGGGCGCTGCGATTGCCCTGGTAGCCCAGCTGCTCAGCCAGGCCGAGGATCCGACGGCGGCTCTCGTCGCTGACACCGCCGCGATTGTTCAGCACCTTGGAGACGGAGGCGACCGAGACGCCCGCCGCATCGGCGATATCGCGCAAGGTCGGCGCCAGGATCTCGTCTTCGCTCATCCCCGCCACTTCTGCAGGCCGCTCCCGTGACGGGAGAAACAGGAACTCAAAACGCCCTGTCAGGACCAGAAGAACCGGTCGTGACCGAGCGAGCGCATCAACGCCTCCATAAAGTAATAATCACCATAGGGAAGCATCGTATCGGCATAGCCGGCCCTGACATGCGAGGCGCCATGGGCCAGGAGCCCGAGCGCCTGCGGATCGCGGGTCAGGTCGCAGTGGGCGAGCAGGCCGGAGAGCAGACGATCGCCCAAGCTGCGCCAGCGCGCCGCCTCCTCGGGCTCGGACTGGTCGGCCAGGAGATAGACGCCGGCCGCCATGATCGCGGCGGCTGAGCTGTCGCGATGCGTCCCGCGCTGGTCCGGCGCGCCGAAGTCCCAGGCCGGTACGGCGTCCCCTTCCATCAGCGCCTCGGCCTTGGCCGCCAGCCGCCGGGCAGCATCAGCATAGGCCGGATTACCCGTCGTCAGGGCCGACTGTGCGAAGCCATGGATCAGCCAGGCCTGGCCGCGCGACCAGCAGGACTCGTCGGCATAGCCCTGATGGGTCTCGCCGCGCAGCGGCCTGCCGCTGGCGATGTCGAAGACGAAGGTGTGGAAGGAGGTGTCGTCGGACCGGACGATATGGTCGAGCGTGGTCTGCGCATGGGCATCGGCCGCCTCGCGGAAATCCGCCCGGCCGGTCTCGCCATGGGCCCAATAGAGCAAAGCGAGATTCTGCATGGTGTCGGCGATGATCCGGCCATTGGCGAACTCGGCCTGCATGCTCTTGGAATGAACATGCCTGGCGTTCCAGGCCTGGATATAGCGCCCGTCGGGCCGGTAGCGGCAAACCAGCTGCCGCGCTGCGGCGAGCGCCATCTCATGCGCCTCCCCGTCTCCCGTCATCAGCCATTCGGCGACGCAGCTCAGCGAGAACTGGAAGCCGAGATCGTGGTTCTGCGCGTTCTGGTGAGCGAGGATGCCGCGGAACACGACCCGGCGCGCCCGCGCCGCGTTGAGGAAGGCCGGATCTCCGGTCAATTGCAGCGCCAGCCAGAGCTGCCCGGCCTGGAAGCTCACCACCCAGTCATAGGGCCCGCAATAGACCCAGCTGTTGTCGGGCAGGCCAATCTTGGGATTGCGCAGGCCGATCACGGGCATGGTCTGGCGCAATTTGGCGATGCAGCGCTCCAGCGCCTCCTGGTGAGGCCGCGTATCGCGCCTGGCGGCGGCGGCAGCCTCGACGGTCGAGAAATAGGTGCTTGGCTCGATGCGCATCGCTCGCCTCCCATGGACGAGCATTTTTCGCATTACCGAATTAATTTCGTCAATAACGAAAATTTCTCTTGATGATAATATTTTTCCTTCCTATCGTTTGCTGACACTGAGAGGCCCTGGGGAGGAGCCGATGCCAGCCGCCGCAGCAGCGAGTGCGCGCGCCGTCCAGCGGGACGACCTCGCCGGCTACGGCTTCCTACTGCCATGGCTGCTCGGCTTCCTGCTGCTCACGCTCGGCCCGGTCGCTGCCTCCTTCTACCTGTCGCTGACCGACTATAGCGGCCTGTCGGCCCCGAACTGGGTCGGCATCGAGAACTACAGGCGGATCGCCACCGACGATCCGCGCTTCGTCACCGCGATGACGGTGACCTTCACCTTCGTGCTGCTGTCGGTGCCGCTCAAGCTGCTCTTTGCCCTGGGCGTGGCGGTCGCGCTGAACAAGGGCCTGGCCGGCCTCTCCTTCTTCCGGGCGGTATTCTATCTGCCCTCGCTGATCGGCGGCAGCGTTGCGATCGCCGTGCTCTGGCGTCAGGTCTTCGCCGGGGACGGTCTGCTCAACCAGGCCCTGAACGCGCTGTTCGGCTATGAGGGGCCGAGCTGGATCGCCAATCCCTCGACCTCGCTCTACACGCTCGTGCTGCTGGCGGTCTGGCAGTTCGGCTCGTCGATGATCATCTTCCTCGCCGGCTTGCGCCAGATTCCGCAGGACATCTACGAGGCGGCCAGCATCGACGGCGCGCAACCCGTCCGCCAGTTCTTCAAGATCACCCTGCCGCTGCTGACGCCGGTGATCTTCTTCAACGCCGTCATCCAGACGATCGACGCGTTCAAGGCCTTCACCTCGGCCTTCGTGATCAGCGACGGCACCGGCGGCCCGATCGACTCAACGCTGTTCTACACGCTCTACCTGTACCAGGAGGCCTTCACGAATTTCCGTTTCGGCTACGCCTCGGCGCTGGCCTGGATCCTGGTGCTGATCATCGCGGTCTTCACCGCGCTCTCCTTCCTGTCGGCGCGCTACTGGGTCCATTACGATGACTGAGGTGGTCCGCGCTCCCGTCCTCGCAGTGCCGGCGGCTGCGAGCCGGGCCGGCACCGCCTCGCCCTGGCGGCGCGCCTTCGCCTATGCGCTGCTCATCGCCGTGACCTTCGTGCTGCTCTATCCGCTGCTCTGGATGGTGGCGAGCTCGCTGCGGCCGGACTCCGAGATCTTCCATTCGACCTCGCTGATCCCGCAGGCCCCGACCCTCGACGCCTATCGCCGCGGCTGGAACGGGCTGAGCGTCGGCTTCGGACAGCTCTTCCTCAACTCGCTGCTGATCTCGGTCCTGGTCGTCCTCGGCAATGTGATGTCCTGCGCGATGGCAGCCTATGCCTTCACGCGGCTGCGTTTCCGGGGCCGGGGCTTCTGGTTCGCGATGATGCTGGGCACGCTGATGCTGCCGCAACATGCCGTGCTGATCCCGCAATACATCATGTTCCTGAAACTCGGCTGGGTGAACACGATCCTGCCGCTCACGATCCCGAAATTCCTCGCGGTCGACGCCTTCTTCGTCTTCCTGATGGTGCAGTTCTTCCGCAGCATCCCGCGCGAGCTCGACGAAGCCGCGGTGATGGACGGCTGCGGGCCGCTGCGCATCTTCCTGAAGGTGATCCTGCCGCTGTCGACGCCGGTGCTGGCGACCGCGACGGTGTTCTCCTTCATCTGGACCTGGGACGATTTCTTCGCGCCGCTGATCTATCTGAACGACATCGAGAAATACACGGCCCAGCTCGGCCTGCGCACCTTCGTCGACTCGGCGGGGCAATCGGACTGGGGCGCGCTCTTCGCCATGTCGACGCTCACCGTCCTGCCGATCTTCATCCTGTTCCTGGTGTTCCAGCGCCTGCTGATCGAGGGCATCGCCACGACCGGGATGAAGCGATGACCCGCCCCTCTCGCCCTACTGGACTACAGAGATGACCACGCTATCGCTCACGCAGGTCCAGAAGCGCTTCGGCGCCGTCGAAGTCATCCGCGGCGTCGACCTGTCGATCACGAGCGGCGAATTCGTCGTCTTCGTCGGCCCGTCCGGCTGCGGCAAGTCGACTTTGCTCAGGATGATCGCCGGCCTGGAGCCGATCTCCGGCGGCGAACTGTCGATCGGCGGCGTCAGGATGAACGACACGGCGGCCTCGCAGCGCGGCATCGCCATGGTCTTCCAGTCCTATGCGCTCTATCCGCATATGAGCGTTTACAAGAACATGTCGTTCGGCCTCGAGACGGCGCGGATGCCTAGGGCCGAGATCGACCGGCGCGTGCGCAAGGCCGCCGAGATCCTGCAGATCACCCCGCTGCTCGAACGCAAGCCGCGCCAGCTCTCGGGCGGCCAGCGCCAGCGCGTCGCCATCGGCCGCGCCATCGTGCGCGATCCGAAGATCTTCCTGTTCGACGAGCCGCTCTCCAATCTCGACGCGGAACTCCGCGTCCAGACCCGCGTCGAGATCGCCAAGCTCCATGCCGACATCGGCGCGACCATGATCTACGTCACCCATGACCAGGTCGAAGCGATGACGCTGGCCGACCGGATCGTGGTGCTGCGGGCCGGCATCGTCGAGCAGCACGGCACGCCGCTCGACATCTACAACAAGCCGGCCAACCGCTTCGTCGCCGGCTTCATCGGCTCTCCGAAGATGAACTTTCTCGACGTCATCGGCGCCAACCGGTTCAACCTGCCCACCCGCCGCACAATCGATGCCGGCGAGACGCTGACGCTCGGGGTTCGTCCGGAACATGTGGTCACCGGAGGCGCTGCCGAGATCGACCTCGGCGCGCTCGCCATCATCCATGTCGAGCAGCTCGGCGGCCAGACCATCGCCTATGGCCGCCTCGCCGACGGGCAGCCGCTCAATGTGGTGCTCGAAGGCCAGCGCCGGATCAATGCCGGCGACAGCCTGCCGGTCGGCGCCATGGCGGCAAGCTGCCATCTCTTCGCCAGCGACGGACTGCGCCTGAACAGCTGAAAACCGGGGTCAACGACGACAAGAACGATAGTCAGGGAGGAGAAAGAGATGCTCAGCAGACGCGATACGCTGCGCGGTGGCCTGGCGCTCGGCGCGACGGCCCTCGCTCCGTCGGCCGGCTTCCGTGCATTGGCCGCTGAAACGGTGATGCGCCTCTACTGGTGGGGCACCCCCACCCGCACGGAGCGGACGCTGGGCGTCGTCCGGCTGTTCGAGGCGGCCAATGCGGGCGTCAAGATCAATGGCGAGGTCGGCGGCGCCGACTACTGGTCGAAACTGACGACCATGATCGCCGGCGGCAACGCGCCCGACATCTTCCAGCTCGAGCCCGGCCGCTTCCCCGACTACAGCCGCCGCGGCGCGACGCGGCCGCTCGACGACTATCTCGGCAAGATCATCCGGACCGACCGGCTTTCGCCCGGCGTGCTGGCGCTCGGCACGGTCGACGGCAAGGTCATGGGCATGCCCCTGTCGCTCAATGCCTTCGCGCTGCTCTACCATACCGAGCCGTTCAAGGAGACCGGCATCGCGCCGCCGAAGCCCAAGACGACCTGGGACGAGTTCGCCAAGCTCTGCGTCGACCTGACCAAGGCGATGGGCAGGAAGAACGTCTGGGCCGTCGGCAACTGCTCGCGCTACATGCAGACCTTCCAATCCTGGCTGCTCCAGCGCGGCAAGCTGATCTTCACCGCGGAAGGCCGGCCGGGCTTCGACGCCAAGGACGGCGCCGAATGGTTCGCCTATTGGGAGGCGCTCGCCAAGGCAGGCGGCTGCGCCAGCGCGGAAGTCCAGGCCCTCGACAAGGCCAATGTCGACAGCAACCAGATGGCGCGCGGCAATGCCGTGATGACCCTGTCCTACTCCAACCTCCTGGCCGCCTATCAGGCGGTCGCCAAATCCCCGCTCGACCTGACGGCGCTGCCGGTCCTGAACGAGTCCGCCCCGTCCGGCCTGTTCTACCGGCCCGGCCTGCACTGGGCGATCGCGAGCACGGCCAAGTCGCCCGAGCTGGCCGCCCGCTTCATCGATTTCTTCGTCAACGACATCGAAGCGGGCAAGGTACTCGGGGTCGAGCGCGGCGCCCCGATCAACCAGGATGTCATGGCGGCGATCGCTCCGACGATCGAGCCGCTGGAGCGCAAGGTCCTCGACTATCTCAAGCTGATCGAAAGTCGGGTCGGTCCCTACCCACCGCCTTTCCCGCTCGGCACCTCCGAATTCGACGAGCGCTCCTTCCGGTCGATCGCCGACAAGGTCGCGTTCGGGCAGCTCAGCCCGACCAAGGCCGGCGAGCAGCTGCTCGCCGACGCCCTGCGCATCATCAAGCCTTAGCGCAGCACCTGACCATCACGGAGCGCCCGCCGGCGCTCCGCTCCGAAAGGACGAAGTGGACGGCGCTGGCGACATGAACGACACGATCTTCCCGCACGGGCTCTTCCGCCCCTGGTCCGGCAATCCGCTGCGCAGTCGCGCCGATGTCGAGCAGGCGCTGCGCGTCCTGGCCGAGCCGGTCGAACGCTATCGCTCGGCCGGCGGCGCGAGACTGCGCCTCTCCGCCACGGCTGCCCATTTCGACCAGGCGCCGGCGGATATGGAGGGCTATGCCCGCCTGCTCTGGGGCCTTGCCCCGGCCCAGGCAGGCGGCGCCGACTGGATCGACTGGGGCCCGATCGCGCGCGGTCTCGCCAATGGCTGCGATCCCGATCATCCGGAATTCTGGGGCTGGCCTGGGCAGGTCGACCAGCGGCTGGTCGAGTTGGCGGCGATCGGCTTTGCCCTTCGCCTGGTCCCGGACAAGCTCTGGGAGCCGCTCGACGCCCGCGCCCGATCACAGGTCGTCGATTACCTCCGGCGCGGCCACGCCTGCGACTTCGCCGACAACAACTGGAAGTTCTTCCGGCTGGTGATCGGCATGGCGCTCGCCAGCGTCGGCGCCGACTATGACCGCTCGCTCGACGAGCGCTACGCGCGGGAGATCGAGGCGTTCTATCTCGGCGACGGCTGGTACAGCGACGGCAATGTCCGCCGCGCCGACCACTACATCCCCTTCGCCTTCCACTTCTACGGCCCGCTGCTCGCCGCCTTGCGGGGCGGCAGCCACGCCGACGCCTATCGCGAGCGCGCCCGGCTGATCGCGCGCGACATCGCCCGCTGGTTCGCCGATGACGGCCCGGCGCTGGCCTTCGGGCGCTCGATGACCTACCGCTTCGCCATCGCCGGCTTCTGGGGCGCGCTCGCTCTGATCGGCGAGGAAGCGCTGCCCTGGGGCCAGATCAAGGGCTTCTACCTGCGCAATCTGCGCTGGTGGGCACAGCGCCCGATGGCCGAGCGAGACGGCATCTTGCCCGTCGGCTATGGGTATTCGGACCTGCACATGTGCGAGAGCTACAACTCGCCGCAATCGCCCTATTGGGCCTTCAAGGCGTTCCTGCCGCTCGCCTTGCCGGAGGCACATCCGTTCTGGGCGGCTAAGGAAGAGGCCTGCCCACCCCGGCCCGAACCGGCGGTGCTGCCTCATGCCGGCATGGTAGTAGCCAATCCCCCCGGCGATGCCGTCGCTTTGGTCTGCGGCCAGCAGACCGAGCCGACCAACCGCTGGGCGCGTCTCGGCGCGCAGAAATACGCGAAGTTCGCCTATTCCGCGCGCTACGGCTTCAGCACCGAGAGCGATCCGTTGCGCCTGTCGGAAGCTGTGCTCGACAACATGATCGGCTTCAGCAGCGACGGGCAGCATTACCGTTTCCGCGAGTACAACGAGGAGGCGCTGCTCGCCGACGACCTGCTGTTCGCGCGCTGGCGCCCCTACACCGATGTCGCGGTCGAGAGCTGGCTATACTGGCAGGACGACCACCATGTCCGAGTGCATCGCATCACGACGCCGCGCCGGCTCGTCACCGTCGAGGGCGGCTTCGCAGTCCCGCGCCCGCCAGGACCTGTCGAGGGGCACCGGGCGGTGCCCGGAGAAGCCATCATCCGGACATCAGCGGATCTGTCGGCGCTGTTCGATCTCTCGCCGAGTCTCCGGCGCGACGGCAAGGCCCAGATCGCGCCGCCCAACACCAATCTTGTCGCACAGAAGACGCTGGTGCCGCAGCTGGTCGCGGAGCTGCCGGCGGGAAGCTCGGTCCTCGCCTGCGCCGTGATCGCCGGCCCTCGCTCAGCGGCGCTCGACGCCTCCGTCGAGGCAATCCGGCTGCTGCCGCCGGACCTCGCCAGGCTCGAAGGCAAGGTGGCGCGGCTCGGCCGGCCGATCAGCCTGATGCGGCGGCCGGGCTGAACGCGGTGCGTTCGCGCGGGCATCAACCCAGCGGCCACGCGCCACTGCCGGGTGCGCCGGCGGCGAGGCTGCTTCCAGACTTTTGAGCTCGATCCAGAGTGGGCTCATGATCTCCTCAGTGGACCGATCGACGCGCTCCTGCTCTTCGCCAGGGGCCGGAACGATGCCCTGAGCAGCACGACCAACGTCCGGCTCTTTTCGCCTGCGGAGGCGTTGCGTATCGACCGTTTCGGGGCTTCCTAAGCACTGCCGCAAGATTTCATATTTTTCCGGGATCGAGCTGCCCATTAGACCAGTGCCGTGACGCGTCCCCCGAGGCGGAGCGCGTGAAGATCGGCAAGGGCGGACAATGTCAGTTGAGAAGATAGACACGCTCGTCATCGGCGCCGGCCAGGCCGGGCTCGCGATGAGCGAGCATCTTAGCCGCAGCGGCGTGCCGCATCTCGTGCTGGAGCGGCATCGCATCGCCGAGCGCTGGCGCTCGGAACGCTGGGACTCGCTCGTCGCCAACGGTCCGGCCTGGCATGACCGCTTTCCCGGCATGACCTTCACCGATGTCGAAAGCAGCGTCGGGCCCGACGATTTTCCGGGCAAGGAAACCGTCGCCGATTATTTCGTCGCCTATGCCAAGAAGATCGCGGCCCCCATCCGCTGCGGCGTCGAGGTGCTGAGGGTCGAGCGCAATGCGGGCCGCTCCGGCTTCCGCATCGAGACCTCGGACGGGGTGATCGAAGCCGAGCGCGTCGTCGCCGCGACCGGGCCCTTCCAGACGCCTGTCATCCCCGCCGTGGTTCCGGAGCGGGCCGGCCTGCTGCAGATGCACTCCACCGGCTACCGCAATCCCGCGCAATTGCCTGATGGTGCGGTGCTGGTCGTCGGATCCGGCTCGTCCGGCACCCAGATCGCCGAAGAGCTGATGCAGGCGGGGCGGCGCGTCTATCTCTCGGTCGGCCCGCACGACCGGCCGCCGCGCGGCTATCGCGGCCGCGATTTCTGCTGGTGGCTCGGCGTGCTCGGCAAATGGGACGCCGCGACCCGAGAAGCTGGCAAGGAGCACGTCACCATCGCGGTCAGCGGCGCGCATGGCGGCCACACCATCGATTTCCGCCGCCTCGCCGCCCAGGGCATGATTCTGGTCGGGCGTACTGAGTCCTATGCGGACGGCGTCGTCCGCTTCGCGCCCGATCTCGTCGAGAACCTGCGAGCCGGCGACGAGAACCATGACGCCCTGCTCGACGAGGCCGACGCCTACATCGCTCGCAACGGCCTCGACCTGCCCGAAGAGCCCCACGCCCGCGACCGCGTACCGGACGCCGACTGCATCGCGCGGCCGATCCTGTCGCTCGATCTCGCGCAAGCCGGCATCGGCACGATCATCTGGGCGACGGGTTTCGTCGCCGACTATGGCTGGATGCAGGTCGACGCCTTCGACGAGAGCGGCAAGCCCAGGCACCAGCGCGGTGTCTCCTCGGAACCCGGCATCTATTTCCTCGGCCTGCCCTGGCAGTCGCGGCGCGGCTCCAGCTTCATCTGGGGCGTCTGGCACGATGCGAAATACGTCGCCGACCAGATCGTGATCCAGCGCCAGTACATGGCCTATGACGCCGCCGCCCGGGGCGAGCTCGAACCGGCCTGACGCGAAAGACTTCAACAGATCCGACGGAGGCCGAGATGGCTCATACCCGCATCCGCAAGTTCAACACCAAGGACACCTATCCCGAGCAGAAGCTCGACAACGACCTCGCCCAGGCGGTGGTGACGAAAGGCGGCAAGATCGTCTGGCTGCGCGGCCAGTGCCCGCAGAACCTCGACGATGCCAAGAACATCGACAGCCACGACCCGGCCGTGCAGACGCACAAGGTCATGCAGAACATCAAGCAGCTGATCGAGGAGGCCGGCGGCCAGATGGAGCATCTGGTCAAGGTCGTCGTCTACATCACCGACGTCCGGCATCGCGAGGCGGTCTATCGCACCATGGGCGAATACCTCAAGGGCGTGCATCCGGTCTCGACCGGCCTCGTGGTGCAGGCGCTCGCCCGGCCGGAATGGCTGGTCGAGATCGACGGCACCGCCGTGATCCCGGATTGATCGCGTGACCTTCTCGCTGGTCGCCCGCTGCGCCCGAACCGGCATGTTCGGGGTCGCGATCTCCTCGTCCTCGCCGGCTGTCGCGGCGCGCTGCTCCTATGCGCGGGCCGGCGTCGGAGCCGTCGCCTCGCAGAACGTCACCGATCCGACGCTCGGCCCGCTGGCGCTCGGTCTGATGGAAGGCGGCATGAGCGCGGCCGAGGCGATCGCCGAGGTACGCAGGCGCGGCAAGTTCATCGAGTACCGCCAGGTCCTGGCGGTCGACCGCCACGGCGAGACCGCGATCCATTCCGGCCCGAATTCGCTGGGGATCTGGACGCAGGCGCAGGCGCGGGATGTCGCCTCCGGCGGCAACCTCCTGGCCAATGACGGCGTGCCGCAGGCGATCGTCGACGGCTTCCTCGCCTCCTCCGGCCATCTCGGCGACCGGCTGATCGCGGCGATGCGCGCCGGCCTCGCCGCGGGCGGCGAAGCAGGGCCGGTGCATTCGGCAGGGCTCAAGATCGTCGACAAGGTCAGCTGGCCGGTCGCCGATCTGCGCTGCGACTGGACGGAAGGCTGCCCGATCGAGGCAGTGGCGACGGCCTGGGAGGTCTACAAGCCCCAGCTCGACGCCTATATCCAGCGCGCGCTCGATCCGCGGCAGGCGCCGTCCTACGGCGTTCCCGGAGACGAGTGAGCCATGCGCTTGCCGCTCGCAGGCTGCGGCGAAGTCAGGACTCGACGCGCGGCCGGTCCGTCATGACCGGCGCGATCATGCCGGGAATGTAGGCGCGCGAAATGCGCGCTTCGCAATGCGCCTGAAAGGCCTCGATCAGCTTCGACTTGGCGAGCGAGGCCAGCGTTGCGACGCCGATCGTCATCGGGCGATGCTCGCCGGCGAGCCGGATCGAGACCAATTTTCGCCCATCGAGCGAGTGATCGGAGCGCGGCCGCACGTTGAACAGCGCATAGCCGGCGCCGTTGGCGACCATCGCCCGCACCACGTCCGGATAGGCCGAGCGCGCCGCGATCGTCGGCACGACGCCGGCGGCCATGAACAGGGCCAGGAAATATTCGCGGCTCAGCGGCAGGTCGAGCAGCACGAGCGGCTGCTCCGCGAGCTCCTCGAGCGTGACGGCGCTCTGCTGCGCCAGCGGGTGGGTTTCCGCCACGACGATATGGGGCGGCAGGCTGACCAGCGGCGCAAACGCGATGTCGTCGGGTACCTGCAGATCATAGGTCAGCGCGACATCGACCTCGGAGCGGCGCAGTCCCCTCAGAAGATCCTCCTGGTTGCCCTCGACATGGCGGATCGTGGTCTCGGGAAAGGCCGCGACGAAGCCGTTGCTGAGCTCCGGCACCAGCATCGGCGCCAGCGTCACCATGCAGCCGAGCGACAGCGTGCCGCGAACGGTGCCGATCGTGTCGGCGGCGACGGTGTAGAGGCTTTCGGCCTGGCCGACGACCCGCTTCGCCTCGCTCAGCAGTGCCCGACCGACCGGCGTCAGCGACAGCCCCTGGGCATGATGCCGGATGAAGAGCTGCACGTTCAGCTCCCGCTCCAGATGCGAGATCGCGGTCGAGATCGAAGGCTGCGAGATATGGATCATCTCGGAGGCGAGAGTGATGCTGCCCGTCTCGCCGGCCGCGATGAAATATTCGAGTTGGCGCAAGGAGAACCGCATCTGGCCAGCATAAAGCACGTAAGCTGCGGGCCGGCAAAGCGCACGCTCAGGCCGCGATCCTGTCGAGCAAACGCTCCATCATCCGGTCGCAGGCCGCAAGCTGGTCGAGCGCTATGAACTCGTCCGCCTTGTGCCCCTGCTCCATCGAGCCCGGCCCGCAGACGAGCACCGGGATTCCCAGCCGCTGGGAGAACAGCCCGCCCTCCGTGCCGAAGGCCACTTTGCGGAGGGCGCTGTCGTCGAGGATCCCGCGCAGGAAGGTAACGGCCTCGGAGGCCACCGGCGTCGCCAGCCCTGGATAGTCGTTCAGGCGCTCGAAGCCGATCCGGGCGTCCGGAAAGCGCTCGCGCCGCGCCGCGACGAGGGCGGCCGCCTCGTCCATCAGCCGGGCCAGGATCGCCTCGGGATCGTCCTCGGCGACGTTGCGGATCTCGAAATCGATCGTGCAGCGTTCCGGCACGATGTTGAGCGCGGTCCCACCCGCGATGCGCCCCGCATGCAGCGTGGTGTAGGGGATGTCGTAATCGGCATCGCGCGGGCCGTCCCGCTCGATCTCGCTTTGCAATCCGCGCAGCGCGCCGACGAAATCGCAGGCTAGATGGATAGCGTTCAGCGCGTTCGGCGCCAAAGCCGAATGCCCGGTGACGCCGCAGCAGGTCGCCCGCGCCGCGAGCTTGCCCTTGTGCCCGGTCGCGATCGCCATCGCCGTCGGCTCGCCGATGATGGCGAGCTTAGGCCGCAGCGGCCGGCCCGCCAGCCGGTCGATCAGCGAGCGCACGCCGACGCAGCCGATCTCCTCGTCATGGCTGAAGGCGAGATGGAGCGGCGTTTCGAGGTCGCGCGTCGAGGCATGCGCGGCAAGCGCGAGCGCCGAGGCGACGAAGCCCTTCATGTCGGTCGTGCCGCGTCCATAGGCGCGGCCGTCCGCGACCCTCAGCCGGAACGGGTCGTGACTCCAGTCCTGGCCATCGACAGGCACGACGTCGGTGTGGCCGGAGAGCATGACGCCCGGCCGGTCCCTCGGGCCGATGGTGGCGAACAGGTTGGCCTTGCGTCCGCCCTCGGCCTCGACGATCTCGCTCTCGATGCCGTGCCCTGCGAGGAAATCGCTGATGAAGTCGATCAGCGGCCGGTTCGGATCGCGGCTGACCGTGGCAAACCCCACCAGCCGGTCCAGAATCGTCAGCGTGTCCATCCGCTTCGCCTTCGTTAGCCCAGGCTCAGAGATACAGATGCCGTACGGCGTCGCTGCCGAGCAGCTCGGCGGCGTTGCCTGCCGCGACCACCCGTCCCTTGGTGAGCAGGATGCCGCGATGGGCGATCGAGAGCGCCATCTCGGCGTTCTGCTCGATCAGCAGCACGGTCGTGCCGTTGCGGTTAACCGCGGCGACCGTATCGAAATACTCGTCGATCAGCTTGGGCGAGAGGCCAAGCGAAGGCTCGTCCATGATCACGAATTTCGGCTTGCCGACGAGCGCGCGCGCCAGCGCCACCATCGCCTGCTCGCCGCCCGACAGCGTGCCGGCGCGCTGGCGGATGCGTTCCCGGACGCGCGGGAACAGCTCCAGCATCTCCTCCAGCCGGCCCTCGAAGCCGGCCTGGTGCCCCTGCGCCTCGTAGCCGAGGCGGATGTTGTCGCGCACCGAGATGTCGCCGAAGAGCCGCCGGCCTTCCGGCACGAAGCCGACGCCGAGCGCGCTCAGCGCCTCGGTCCGCGAGCCCTTGAGGTCCTGCCCCATGATCGCGATGCGGCCGCGCGCCAGAGGCAGCAGCGCCGAGATCGCCCGGAAGATCGTGGTCTTGCCGGCGCCGTTGGGCCCGAGGATGCAGACCAGCTCGCCCGGCTCGACGCTGAGCGAAACGTCGCGCAGCATCGCCACCACGCCGTAATTGGTGTCGACGTTCTCAAGCCTGAGCATGCTGGGCTCCCTTGCGGCCGAGATAGGCTTCCTGCACGCGCGGGATCAGGCGGACCTCCTCGAAGGTGCCCTCGGCGAGCTTCTGGCCGTAATCGAGGACCAGCACCCGCTGCGGCAGCGACGCGATCAGCCGCATGTCGTGCTCGATGATCATCAAGGCGAGGTCCGGCCGCTCGGCGCAGACAGAGCGGATATCGTCCATCAGCGCGTCGGTGTCGGCATCGTCCATGCCGGAGGAGGGCTCGTCGAGCAGTAGCACCTTGGGCTCGCTCGCCAGCGCGCGGGCGATCTCGAGGCGCCTACGGTCGGCCTGCGGCAGCTCGCCCGCCGGCCTGTGGCGCTGGGCGTGGAGCTCGCGCGAGACGGCCTTCAGCAGGCGCTCGGCGATCTCGGCCGCGGCATCGAGCTCGGCATCGGCCTTGCGGCGGTTGAAGATCGCGTCGAACACCCCGGTCTTCATATGGGTGTGGCGGCCGATGATGACGTTGTCGAGCACCGACAGATCGGCGAAGAGCCGGCTCGACTGGAAGGTGCGCGCGATGCCCTTGGCGACGATGCGATGGGCCGGCTGGCCGTTGAGCAGTTCGCCGGAAAGCCTGACCTCACCCGAAGACGGAACGTACAGCCCGGTGATGATGTTGAGCAGGGTCGACTTGCCGGCCCCGTTCGGGCCGATGATGCCGAGCACCTCGCCCTTGCGCAGCGAGAAGTCGACCTCGGCCATGGCGACCAGGCCGCCGAAGCGCATGGTCAGGCCCTGGCCTTGCAGGATGATGGCGGGATCCATGGTCAGCCTCCGTAGCGGCGCAGCCGCTGCGGGAAGATTCCCTGCGGGCGGATCATCAGGAAGGCGATCACGGTGATGCCGAAGAACAGGATGCGGTAGTCGGAGAAGGCGCGCAGCTTCTCGGGCAGCAGCGTCAGCAGGAAGGCGCCGACGATAACGCCGAGCGTGTTGTCCATGCCGCCCGCGATGACCATGGTCATGATCGTCACCGAGACCAGGAAGGTGAAGTTGTCGGGCGAGATGAAGCCGACATAGAAGGCGTAGATCGTGCCCGCGAAGCCGGCCAGGAATGCGTCGACCGCGAAGGCGAGTACCTTGTACCAGGTGGTGTTGATGCCCTGGCAGCGGGCCGCGAGCTCGTCCGCCCGCAGCGCGTTCCAGGCCAGGCCGATCCGCGAATGGTGCAGCCGCCCGGCGAACAGGATCGCGACGCCGACGAGCAGCGCCGAGAGGTAGTAGAAGTTCGCCTGGGGCGGCAGCGAATGCCCGAAGATCACCAGGGGCGAGGCGAAGGAGTGGCCGAACAGCTCCGGCGCCGGTATCCCCACCAGCCCGTTGGGGCCGCCGGTGAATTCCAGATTGTTGAGGAGCTGGTGCACGACGACGCCGAAGGCGATCGTCACCAGCGCCAGATAGCTGTCCCGCGTGCGCATCGAGGGGATGCCGAGCAGGAAGCCGAAGATGGTCGCGACCACCGCCGAGGCCGGCAGCGCCAGCCAGAAGCTGACGTCCCAATGCAGGGCAAGCAGGGCCGAGGCATAGGCGCCGATGCCGTACGAGGCGCCGGTCGCGAAGTTCGGGATGTTGGCGCTGCCGAGCTGGAAGTTCAGCGCCAGCGCAAGCACGGCATAGAGCTGCGCGATGATCAGCAGATGCAGCGCATAGGAGCTGTTCTGCAGGACAAAGGGAAAGGCCAGCACGATCGCCACGCCGAGCAGCACCGCGAAGCGTCGGTTGGCGCCGAAGGCCTGCTCGATGCCGGCCTCGATCGCCGGCAGGCGCTGCATCGCAACGAGCGCGCCGCCGAACAGGGCGAGCAGGCCGACCACCGCGCGCCAGTCGTCGACCAGCAGGAACTGGCGCAGGAAGGCGGCGCCCGCAACTTCCGTCAGCGCGACGAGCGCGAGGCCGCTGGCGGTGCCGAGCGTCGCGCGGGCGGGGACTGTCATATCCGTCATCGGTTCAGACCTTTTCGACGACGGTGCGGCCGAAGAGGCCAGCCGGCCGGAACACCAGCACGCCGATCACCAGCAGGAAGACGAAGACCAGGCGATAGGCCGCGCCGTTCGGCACCGTCGCCTGCACCAGCGTGTCGAGGCCGGCGATCACCAGGCTGCCGATGATCGCGCCGGGCATCGAGCCCAGCCCGCCGACCACCGCCGCGGAAAAGCCGATCAGCCCGACATCGATGCTGAAGTCGAAGCGCACAATGCCGGCATAGCCCGCGAAGAACAGGCCGCCGACGGCGCCGACCGCCGAGGCGATGAAGAATGTGATCCGGAAGATCTTCCCCGGTGCGATCGAGAGCAGGCGCGCGGCGTCGCGGTCCTGCGAGACGGCCTTGATGTGAAGGCCGAGGCGGGTGTTGCCGAGCAGGACGAACAGCCCGGCCACGCACAGCACCGAGACCGCGATCGCGACAAGGTTGAAGAGCGGTACCGTGACGCCGAATGCATCGATGCTGCCCTGGACGAGACGCGGCACCGCATGCGGATTCGAGCCGTTGGGGAAGAGATGGCGGATCAGTTCGCGCAGCACGATGCCGAGCGCGACGGTGGCGACCAGGGCCATCATCGCGGGCGCGTTGCGGAAACGCTGGATGACGAGGAAGTCGAGCAGGATGCCGAGCAGCCCCGTCAGCGCGATGGCGAGCGCGACGGCGAGCAGCATGGTGCCCGGCGTCGCCGCCGCCCCCAGCGCCGCCGCGAAGGTCTGCACCAGCGCGAGCGCCAGGAACGGCGCGATCAGCGCCACGTCGCCATGGGAGAAGTGGATGATGTTCAGCACGCCGAACAGCAGGCTGAAACCGACCGCGATCAGGGCATAGATCGAGCCGAGCGTGATCCAGTTCAGGATCTGTTGCAGGAGCTGCTCGGCCATTCCGTTCCCCTCTTCGTCTTGGCAGCTTGTCGTCTTGGGCAGCTTGTCTTGGCAGCCGCCTTGTGGCCGCTTGCCCGGCTGTGCACCAGCCCGGATGCGGACAGGAGTCGTAATTTCGGAATCTCTGCTTTGATTGTCTTGAGGCAACCCGCCGGGCGGGTTCGTTCCGCTGCCGGCCAGCTGCTTAGGCAAACCGAGGCCCGGGGTTCGAAATATCCGATTTGCTTCGCGTTTCCGGAAGGGCGGATTGTCCCGCCGAAGCGCCCTCGGGATCGGCATGGCCGGCCGTCGGCGCTCTACAGATATCCTGGAGGGGATCATGACGTTCAAGCTCGGCGCCGGCACCGGCTCATTTTCGGCATTGCTGCGCGCCTCGACGGTCGCCGCGGCGGTGGCATTAGGCGCTGCGACGGTCTGCGCCCAGGAAACCGTCAAGATCGGCTTCATCGGCCCGTTGAGCGGCGGCAACGCCCAGCAGGGCCTTTCGGCCCGCAACGGCTTCCAGCTCGCCATCGATCAGGCGAACAAGGCAGGCCTGCCCTTCAAGCTGGAGGCCGTCATCCTCGACGACGCCGCCAACCCGCAGACCGGCGTCGCCGCGGCGCTGAAGCTAACCAATGACCCGCAGGTGGCGGCCGCGACCGGCCACTGGAACAGCGGCGTCGCGCTCGCGACCATCCAGGTCTTCCAGCGCGCCAATGTGCCCTTCATCGTCTGGGGCGCGATCTCGCCCAAGATCACCGAGCGCAACAACCCGATGATCTCGCGGGTCGTGACGACGCTGGTCAACACCAACGAGCCCCTGGCGAAATGGGCCGCTGAATCGGTCGGCAAGAAGATCGCGATCGTGTCCGACACGAGCGACTACGGCTTCGCCAACTCCCAGAACTTCTCGAAGTTCTACAAGGCGGCGGGCGGCTCCATCGTGGCCGCCGAGGCCGTGCCGGTCGGCACGACCGACTTCCGCGCCCTGCTGACCAAGGTCAAGGGCAGCGCCCCCGACGCGATCTATTTCGGCGGCGTCGTCACCGAGGCCGGCCTGGTGCGCCAGCAGATGGTCGAGCTCGGCATGACCATACCGATGATCGGCGTCGACGGCTTCCATGACGCGGAGTTCATCAAGATCGCAGGCTCCGCTGCCGAAGGCACCGTCTCCGGCATCGTCAAGGAGAAGGGCAATCCGCAGCTGGAGAAGCTGACCAAGGATTACCAGGCCGCGAATTTCGCCGAGCCGGCGACGACCTACACCAAGAACGCCTACGATTCCGCCAACATCATCGTCGAGGCGATCAAGAAGGCCGGCACGAAGGACAAGGCCGCCATCGCCAAGGCGATCCGCGAGACGCAGTACGACGGCGCGATGGGCCACACCAGCTTCGACGAGAACGGCCAGACCAAGCTGCCGGTCGAGCTCGAATTGCGCACGGTCAAGAACGGCGCCTGGACGACGCGTTGACAGCCGTCGCCTGAGCAGTCGCTTTCGGGAGCGGGTTCGCAGGTCATGCGGACCCGCTTCTTTCGTTTGCGGGAGGTTGCATGGATGCGCCTCCAGCTCACCACTCAATCCCGCGGCAAACTGCGGGCGCTGAAATCACAGGATCGCTGAGCGATTGCCGCAATGCGCGCTGCGAGCGGCGAGACATCGTCCTTGCGATGAACGGCGTAGTAGCGCAGCGGCGGGATCGGCGGCTCCGTCCTGATGACGCGCAGATGGCCGCGGGCGATCTCCGGCTCGAAATAGCTGGCCGTCAGGAAGGTGACGCCCAGCCCGGCTGCGGCAAGCCCCGCGAGGACGTTCAGGCTGTTGCACTGGACGACACGGTTGATTTGAAGCCCGTTCGCCACCGCCCAGTCGAGCACCAGCTTCTGCAGGCCGGAGCCCTGAGTCTGGCTCAGGATCGGGTAGCGCGCCATCTCGCCAAGCGGAATCGTGTCCAACTCAGGGCCGAAGCCCGGCGCCGACACCCATTCGAGCTGGACGGCATCGAGCGGCAGTGCCGTGAATTCCGGCGCTTGCGGGGGATCCAGCGCGATCACGAGGTCGAGCTCGTTGGCCGCCAGCTTGCCGAACAGGTCGACGCTCGCCGCGACCTCGGGAACGGGAACGACATTGGGATAATCGCGCTTCATCGCGACGATCAGCTTGGGGAGCCAGGTCAGGGCGACGAGCTCGGTCGTGCCGAAGCGGAACGGCCCCGAGAAGGTCGTGGCCCCGCCCGCCGCCTCGCGGAAGCGCGGCTCCAGCGCCAGCATCTCGGCCGCGATCGGCAGGCTCGCCTCGCCGGCTCGCGTCAGGCGCAGAGCATGGCTGGTGCGGTCGAAGAGCGGCCCTCCGATCACCGCCTCAAGCTCGATGATCCGCTTCGACACCGTCGATTGCGCCAGATGAAGGTGCCGTGACGCCTCCGTGAAGCCGCCGAGCCTGGCGGTCCAGAAGAAGGCTTCGATCTGCCTCAGGCTTGCCGGCATCGCTTTCCCCACTGTTGGTCGCGAGTTTGGCGATGAAGAAAAGCGATGGCTAGTGAGAAATATATTCGCTTTCTGTCATCGTCGCCATGTCACATAATTTCTGAAACCGAGCTCTTGGGGACGGAATCTTCCATGCCGCTGATCGGCCACCGTACCAATCCAAACGGCCCTGCCGTCCCCGAGGCGATCCTCGACGGCTTCCGGACCGCTCCCGTCTCGATCATCTCCGACGTGATGAACCGCCTGCACGGGACGAAGGCGCTGCGGCCTTATCATCGCTCCGGCCGGCTTCTCGGCACGGCCGTGACGGTGAAGACGAGGCCGGGCGACAATCAGACCCTGCACCGCGCCTATGAGCTGCTGCGCCCGGGCGACATCCTCGTCGTCGATGGCGGCGGCGACCTGACCCAGGCGCTGGTCGGCGAGATCATGATGAGCCGGGCGCGGGCGATGGGCGTCGCCGGCTTCGTCATCGACGGCGCAATCCGCGATGTCGACGCCTTCCAGCAGGCGGATTTTCCCTGCTACGCCCGCGGCGTGACCCATCGCGGCCCCTATAAGAGCGGGCCGGGCGAGATCAACGTCCCGGTCTCGATCGACGGGATGGTGGTGATGCCGGGCGACGTCATGGTCGGCGACACGGACGGCATCCTCGCCTTCGACCGGGCCGACGCGACCGAACTCCTCGATCTCGTGCGCCAGCAGGAAGAGCGCGAGGCGAACGCGCTCGCCGCGATCGCCGAGGGCAAGGTCGACAGCTTCTACATGGGCGCCGGAAAGGCTGCGTCGTGACCGCTTCTGCGATCCCCCTCTCCGCCCGCGTCGGCCGGATCAAGCCCTCGCCCAGCATGGTGGCGCGACTGCGCGCCCAGGAGCTGAAGGCGCAAGGGCGAGACATCATCGACCTCACCACCGGCGAACCGGACTTCGACACGCCCCTGCATATCCAGCAGGCGACGACCGCAGCGATGGCCGCCGGCGAGACGCGCTATGCGCCAGTCAACGGCACGGTCCGCCTGCGCAAGGCGATCATCGCCAAGTTCGCCCGCGAGAACGGCGTGACCTACGCCACCGACGAGATCGTGGTCGGCAGCGGCGCCAAGCAGGTGATCTTCAACGCGCTGGCGGCGACGATCGGCGAGGGCGACGAGGTCATCGTACCGGCGCCCTACTGGGTGTCCTATCCCGATATGGTGCTGGCCTGCGACGGCACGCCCGTCATCGTCGTCTGCGGCGAGAATGCCGGCTTCAAGCTCACCGCCGAGGCACTCGAAGCCGCGATCACGCCGCGCACGCGCTGGCTGATCCTGAACACGCCGTCGAACCCTACCGGCGCCTTCTACTCCACCGCCGAGATGACGGCGTTGACCGAGGTGCTGAAGCGCCATCCTCACGTCGCGCTGATGACGGACGATATCTACGAGCATATCCGCTTCGACGGCGGCGAGCCGGTCTGCCCGGTCGCGATTGCGCCTGAACTGCGCGAGCGCACTTTGCTCGTCAACGGCGTTTCCAAGACCTATGCCATGACCGGCTTCCGCATCGGCTACGGCGCCGGACCGAAGGCACTGGCCAAGGCGATCAACGTCATCCAGTCGCAGACCACCTCCGGCGCGGCCTCGATGTGCATGGCGGCGGCCGCAGCGGCACTCGAAGGTGACCAGAGCTTTGTCGGCGAGGCGCGCTCGGCCTATCGCCAGCGGCGCGACCGCGCGGTCGAGTTGCTCGACGCGATCGACGGGATGAGCTGCCGCAAGCCCGACGGCGCCTTCTACGTCTATCCGAGCTGCACCGGGTTGATCGGCCGGCGCCGGCCGGACGGGCGGGTGCTGCAGAGCGACCTCGATGTCGCGCTTTACTTGCTCGAAGAAGCTGGCGTCGCCGTTCTCGACGGCTCGGCCTATGGCCTCTCGCCCTATCTGCGCCTGTCGATCGCGACCTCGCTCGGCGCGATCGAGGAGGCCTGTGCCCGCATCAAGACGGCCTGCGACGCATTGCAACGATCATAACAACAGGGGATGACGATGAAGCTCTTCTCGGTTCTCGGCCTTGCGGCCGCCCTCGCCGCCGGCCTCTCCGGAGCCGCCAAAGCCGACCAGCTCGCCGACATCAAGGCGCGCGGCAAGCTGATCTGCGGCACGCTCGGCACCTCCGAGCCATTCTCCTTCCAGCACCCGCAGACCCGCGAGATCGTCGGCTACGATGTCGACATCTGCAAGAAGGTCGCGGACGCGGTCGGCGTTCCGCTTGAGCTGAAGAGCATCGCCGTCGAGGCGCGCATTCCCGAATTGCTGCAGGGCCGGGTCGACATCCTTGCCGCCAATCTCGGCTATACGCCCGAGCGCGCCCAGCAGATCGACTTCTCCCATTCCTATTTCGTCAGCCAGCAGAAGCTGCTGACCACCAAGGAAACCGGCATCACCACGCTGGAGGGGCTGGCCGGCAAGAAGATCACGGCGATCAAGGGCTCGTCTTCCGAACAGGGCGTGCGTCGGCTGATCCCGACCGCCGAGACCGTGACCTTCCAGGACACCTCCTCGGCCTTCCTGGCGCTGGCGCAGGACAAGGTCGACGCCTTCTGCGGCTCGGAGCTCATCCTGGTGAAGCTCGCCAAGCAGTCGAAGGTGCCGATGGTCGTGATCGAGAAGTCGCTCTTCGTCGAACCCTGGGGGCTTGGCCTGCGCAAGGGCGAGGCGGCTTTCAAGACGCTGGTCAACGAGACCCTCGCCAAGGCCGCAGGCTCTGGCGAGCTCGACACAATCTTCTCGAAGTGGTTCGGCCCGGGCACGGCCTTCGACATCAAGCGCGACTACAAGATCGAAGAGATCAAGGGCTGATCTGACGGCAGGGCATCGGAGGGGGCCGGTCGATGGGCTATGTCTTCGATATCGGCAGCGTGCTGACCGGGAAGTATCTCGACTGGTTCCTGATCGGTCTCGCCACCACGCTGGCTCTGACGGCGGTCGCCTGGTGCCTCGCCATGGCGATGGGGATCATCCTGACCCTGGTGCGGATGATCCCGTTCCCGCCGCTCGGCTGGTTTGTCGCGCTCTATGTCGAGTACCACCGCAATGTGCCGCTGCTGGTCCAGATCTTCGTCTGGTATTTCGGCGTGCCCTCGCTGCTGCCGCGTCCCGCCCGGCAGTGGATCAACGCCCATCATGGCGAGTTCCTGCTGGCGGCGATCGCGCTCGGGCTCGCCGCGGCCGCCTATGTCGCGGAGGACATCCGCAGCGGCATCCGCTCGATCCCGAAGGCACAATACGAGTCGGCCCGCTCGATCGGCTTCGGCTATCTCGGCGCCATGGGCTATGTCGTGCTGCCGCAGGCGCTGCGCATCGCCGTGCCGCCGCTGATCAACCAAACCCTGCTGCTGTTCAAGAACACCAGCCTCGCCATGGCGATCGGCGTCGGCGAGCTGACCTACCGGACGCGCGAGGTCGAGAGCTACACCTTCAAGACCTTCGAGGCCTTCGCCGTCGCGACCGCTCTCTACCTCGCCATCTCTTTCGGCATCATGGCGCTCGGCAGCTGGTCCGGCCAGCGCCTCAGGCTCGAGACGCGCTGATGCTCGAGATCCTGCAGAACAACTGGCTGCTCTTCCTGGTCGGGCAGTATCCGCATGGGCCGATCGGCGGCCTCGTCATGACGCTGTTCATGGCCGCGCTGTCCCTGGCGCTGTGCTTTCCCTTCGCGATCGGCCTGGCGCTGGCGCGCCTCAGTCCCTATCGCTGGCTGCGCCTGCCGGCGACCGCGATCGTGCACACGGTGCGCGGCCTGCCGCTGATCATGTTCATCTTCTGGACCTATTTCTTCTCGCCGCTGATCATCGGCCGGGCCGTCGGCGGGGTCGAGACGCTGGTGATCGCGCTGGTGGTCTACGAAGCCGCCTATCTCTCCGAGATCATCCGCGCCGGCATCGAGGGGCTGCCCAGGGGCCAGACCGAGGCAGCGACCTCGCTCGGCCTGCGCTACTGGCCGACGACGATCAAGGTCGTGCTGCCGCAGGCGCTGCACAACATGCTGCCGAGCATGGTCAGCCAGTTCGTCTCGACCATCAAGGAGACCTCGCTGGGCTACGTCATCAGCGCCCACGAGCTCACCTTCGCAGCGGCGCAGGTCAACAATGTCCTGCTGACGCAGCCCTTCGAGGTCTACGGCATCCTGGCACTGACCTATTTCGCGCTCTGCTTCGCGCTGACTTCGCTGGCGCGCCTGATCGAGCGGCGCATCTCGGCCGGCCGTGGCGGCGCGCCCGGCATCGTCGTCGCGGCGTGAGGAAGCCATGATCCGCTTTGAAAACGTCGACAAATGGTTCGGGACGCTTCAGGTGCTCGCCGGAATCTCCGGCGAGGTCCGGCGCGGCGAGGTCAAGGTCCTGGTCGGGCCCTCCGGCTCGGGCAAGTCGACCCTGATCCGCACCGTGACCCGCCTGGAGACGATCCAAGGCGGGCGCGTGCTTGTGGACGACGCCGACATCGCCTCCCGGAGCGTCGACATCAACCGATTGCGCCAGCGCGTCGGCTTCGTCTTCCAGGCCTACAACCTGTTCCCGCATCTCAGCGCGCTCGGCAACATCACGCTCGGGCTGACCAAATTGCGCGGCCTGTCGAAGGCGGCGGCACGCGAGCGCGCCATGGAGGAACTCGCCCGCGTCGGCCTCACCGAGAAAGCGGACGAGATGCCAGGCCTGCTCTCGGGCGGCCAGAAGCAGCGCGTCGCCATCGCCCGCTCGCTGGCGATGGATCCGCAGGTGATGCTGTTCGACGAGCCGACCTCGGCGCTCGACCCGGAAATGGTCGGCGAGGTGCTGGCCGCGATGAAGCGGCTCGCGGCGGGCGGCATGACGATGATCTGCGTCACCCATGAGATCGGCTTCGCTCGCGAGGTCGCCGACGAGATCTGGTTCATGGAAGCCGGCAGGCTGATCGAGCGCGGCAGTCCGGCGGAACTCGCCAGCAGCCAGGCCGGTTCGCGGTTGGGAGCATTCCTGCGGAAAGTCGGTCCGGGCTGAGGGCGCCGCGACGACGGCTGCGGCAATCGCAGCGGGCGCAACTGACCCAGCGGGTCATCGCCGAAGCATGATCGTGAAACGGGCGCCTCGCTCGCTGTCGGCCAGCAGAATCGTCCCGCCATGGGCTTCGAGCATCGCGCGCACGATGGCGAGGCCCATGCCGGTGCCGCCGCTGTCGCGGCGGGTCGTGAAGAAACTGTCGAAGATCCGTGCTCGGTTGTTCGTCGAGATGCCCTGCCCGTCGTCGCGGACCTCCAGACGCACGAATTCGCCCTGCGCCTCCGCATCGACCGAGAGCCTGGTCGCGCCATGGCGCTCGGCATTGTCGGCGAGATGCGCCAGCACGATGCGCAGGTTCTCGGCGGACATGCCGATCGGACCTGTCTCTTCGCCGCCAGCCCGGATCGAAAGCCCAGGGAATGCGCTGCGCAACGCCTCGATCACGGGGCCGATCTCGGTCGCGCCGTCGGTCGGGGTCGCCTCGGCGCGCGCCAGCTCGCGCAGGCGATTGGTGATCGCCGTCAGCCGCTTCGCATCGGCGACGATATTGTCGAGGAAGCGCCGGCGTTCGGCATCGGTCATGCGGCCTGTGCCGGCCTCGATATCGTCGCGCAGCAGCTCGGCCGCGCCCTCGATCGAGGTGAGTGGCGATTTGAGCTCATGCGAGACATGGGCGGCGAAGGTGGCGACGAAATCCGAGCGCGCATTGAGGGCGCCGGCCATGTCGAGGAAGCTCTGCGACAGCGTCGCGAACTCGGCCGTGCCGTGATGCCTGAGCGGCTGCAAGGCGTTGCGGTCGCCCCTGCCGATCGCCGCCGTCCTGGCGATCAGCTCCTTGACCGGCCGCGTGATCGCGCGATGGAAGGCAAGCCCGATCAGCAGAGTCAGGATCGCGACCGAAAGCCCGGCGGCGACGACCTTGCCACGCTCTTCATAGAGGTGGCGGAAGACGTTGCTCGGGGTGCGGGATGAATAGAGGACGGCGGCGACGCGGCCATCGACGACGACCGGCATGGCCGTGAAGACGCGCACGCCGGTGCCGCGGCTCAGCGAATAGAGCGGTGGCGGCTCGTTCTTGGAGACGCGCAGCCTGAGCGCGGCAGCGAACCGGCCGCGCAACGCCGCCGCGACCTCCTCGACATGCGCCAGCGACTGACCGAGTTCCTCGCGCCCGGCGATGACGATCCCGTTGGGATCGAGCAGCCGGAAGCCGGCCAAAGTCACCCGCTGGGTCTCGACGAGGATGGGGCCAAGCCGCGCGCCGGCCGCGCGAAAGGCCTCGGCGGCCGGCGCGAGGGCGGGCTGCGCGTCTGGCCGCCGCGGCAGCAGCTGGTCCCGGGCCAGATCGAGCGAGGGCAGGACGGGGACGAGGCCGGCGGCCGCTTCCGATCGGGCATCGGCCTGAACCGTCGCCCCGAGTGCGGCATCGTCCGGCAGATTCGCGCGCAGATCCCGACCGATGACCGCCACCAGTGCCGCGCTCTGGGCGATCAGCTCCGATTCCGCCTGATGCACGAGCTGGTTCTCGTAGATCCGGAAGAAGAACAGGCCGACGAAGGGCAGCGCCAGCACCGCGCTCAGCATGAGGAAGACGACCAGGCTGAGGCTCGGCCGCCATTTCGACGCCACCCGCACTGGCACCCTGTCCGTCTCGGTCACGGCGAAGCCTCGCAGCGGCCGAGCCTGAAGCCGACGCCGTGCACGGTCTCGATCACGCTGTCGCCGCCCGCCTTCTGGATCTTCGAGCGGATGTTGCGGATATGGCTGTCGATCGTTCGATCGGAGACGTGGATCGCGCCGCCATAAGCCTGGTCGAGGATGTGGCTGCGGCTGAAGACCTGGCGCGGCCGCGCGATGAGCGTGCGCAGGATCGCGAACTCGATCGCGGTCAGCGGCAGCTCGCGGCCGTCGAACCTTGCCGTGTGCTGCACCGGGTCGAGGCTGAGGGCGCCCCAGGCCAAGGCCTGCCCGGTATCCTTGACGCCCTGGCCGAGGCGCAGACGCCTTAGGATCACGTTGACGCGGGCGACCAGCTCGCGCGGGCTGAACGGCTTGGTGACATAGTCGTCGCCGCCGAGCTCCAGGCCGAGAATCCGGTCGATCTCGTCGTCCCGCGCCGAGAGGAAGAGGATCGGCACTTCCGAGGATTTCCGGATCTGGCGGCAGACCTCGAGCCCATCCATCTCGGGCATGCCGATGTCGAGGACGATCAGATCCGCTGCGCCTTGCCGGAAGGCGTCGAGTGCCTGCACGCCGTCGCGCGCGACCACCGTGGCCATGCCGGCCTTCTCCAGCGCGAAGCAGATCACGTCGCGGATATGGCTGTCGTCGTCGACCACGAGAATGCGCGGCGCCATCATCTCTCCTCGGGCGTACCGGACGGCGACGGCAGAATCGCCTTGAACGGTGCTTGCGGGACGCTGGCCAAATATCGCGACAAGCGCCAGTCGCGGAAGCTCCATGCGCGCCAGTCGATCTGAGCGGCCCGGTGACGCCCGGCGAGCCCGTCGCGATAGCTCGCCACCTTCCCCTGCGACCATCCCCATTTGACCTGGGACGGGGCGTTGCCGACCGCGGCGATGCGGGGCGCATAGCGGTCGATGGCCGGGATGATGCCGGGTCCCAGCGCCCAGAGATAAGCAAAGTCGATGCGCTGGCCCGTGCCGCGCATCTCGTAGGAATGGCGGATGTTGTAGTTGGCGATGACGACCGCGGTGTCGACGAAGCTATAGCCGTAAAGCATCAGCGCCAGCATGACGGCATTCGCCGAGACGAGCCAGCCGATCGGCCGCTGCGACAGGATCTGGATGAGGATCAGGACGAGCCCCCCTGCGACCAACAGCATCCAGACGAAGGCGGCCATGCGCAATTCGGTGAGCGAATAGGCGTCGACATAAAGCTTCAGGCGCAACAGGGCCGAGAGCATGAGCAGGATGTTCTGGCCGACCCAGGCCAGGACCAGCAGCTTGACCAGGGGCGAGCGGGCACCGGCTCCAAAGGGGCGCATCGCGACCAGCACGAAGGCCGCCGCGAGCAGCGCGGTCACAACCAGCGGATAGGCGCCGCGATGAGCATAACTCGCATGGCTCAGCCCCTCGGGCAGGCTGGCGCCGCCCCAGAGATAAGCGAGGTCCATCGCGGTCTGGATGGCGAAGAGGCCGTTGAACAGGACAAGAGAGCGCTTGATCGTGAGATCGCCGAGCAGATCCAGCGAATCGCCGCTCGTCGCCTTCGCCGACGGCTTGGAATCCCCACGCTTGCGGCGTCGCAGGGAGCGCATGCGGACCAGCGGCCAGATCAGGCAGAGGATCGCGACCCAGAACAGCGAACGCCCGGACAGCAGCTGGCCCAGGATCGCAGGGATGTCGATCGCATTCAGCCAGCGCTCCAGCAGCGGATTGGCCGAGACGAACAAGGCGGCGAAGACGGCGCAGAGCAGAAGCGGCACCGCCCAGCCGAGCAACCCGGCCAGGACACCCGACTTGACCTGCCGCCGCCGGCCATAGCGGCTTGCCCGTGCGAAATCGCTGAACAGGCGGAAGGGACCGGAGAATGGCAGGCGCAGTGCCGAGTGCAGCTGCTCGGCCCACGACGGCGGCCGGGCTTCAGCCAGCATCCGGGCGGACGCGGCCGTCGCCAGCAAGGCAATCGTCACCGAGAGCCAGTTGATGTCCTCAACGATCGGCAGGAGGCCGGCTGCAATCAGAATTGCCGCATGCCAACGCCTGGCAGCTTCAGCCCTCAGCGGATTGAGGCAAGCCGAGATCAGGGCGAGCGCAGCAAGGAAGAGCGCGAGCGAGATTCCGAGGCGGCGGTCGTAAAACAGGAAATCCGCCAGAGCGACCAGGGCGGCCGCAGCCGCCAACTGGATCGTCAACCATCCGGCTGATCGTTTGACGGGTCGCGAGCGGCTGATGTCGGGCTCGAGGGCATGGGCTGGCATGGGCGTCGGTCTCGGCAGGGACCGCCTGCGGCCCGGGCTGGTGCCCGGGCCGGAAAGGCGAGGATTTCGGCACAGGCGGTCCGCACCCTCGTCTCCAGCCACCAGCCGTCCTCGACCAGCCTGCGCGGCAGTCTCGGCCTGGGGGATTGGAGAGCGATGATGTCCGCCATGCGCCATCCATGCCCGCGGCGCTTGCAGCAATTCCGGCGGAGATCGGCAGAAGCTCAGGTCTTTCGTGCAGTTTTTGCGCAGGAGGTTGGATGTCTGTCAGCCGTCTCGCTCGAACCCGCCGCTTCCGCCGTGTCCCTCCCCAAAGGATGTGGGGAGACACCAAACCTTCCGCAGTGACGAAACGGCGCCTGCTCCAGGCTGGTCGGCGCGAGAGACGAGCCCGCCCTGCCGCGTCTGCCTTCTTGCCTATTCGCCGTCGCGATCGGCTTCGGTGGCGGCGACGGCGTTTCGCATGCCCTGCCTGAGGTCCTGGACGGCCTGGTTGAGCGCGATCATCTGGGGGATCTGGAAGCCTGAGTTTCGCAGCAGCGCCTCGGTCAGGCAGCCGGTCCTGGGGTGGAGCTCCCTGCCCTTTTCGGTCAGGTGGACCTCGACCAGGCGCTCGTCGATCGTGCTGCGCCGGCGCGAGAGGAAGCCGGCCGCCTCCAGCCGCTTGACCGCCGGCGTGATCGTGCTCGGCTCCAGCGCGAGACGCTCGGCGATGGCGCCGATCGTCAGCCCGTCGCGCTCCCACAGGGCGCTCAGCACGAGATACTGCGTGTAGGTCACCCCCAGCGCATCGAGCATCGGCTTGTAGACCCGCTGGATCGCCAGCGAAGCCGAATAGATCGAGAAGCAGAGCTGCCCGTCCAGCGGCAGGGTCGGCCCGGCAGGCGCAGGCGCGGCGGAAGGCTTCTGGGCATCGGTCATGGCGGTCTCCGGAATCGGGCTGGCAGGTCGCTGTCGAGAAAAATGATATCGCGATAAAGAAATCGCTTTACAAGCCCAAACTGGCCCTGTATCAGAATGATTATCGCGATAATGATTGTCGCGAACAACTCAATCCAAGGAGCCCGCCATGACCAAGTCCCTCCTCGCCGCCGCCGCCGTCGCCCTCTCCGCTACCGTTACAGTCCCCGCCGCCCAGGCCGCCCCCGCCGTCAAGAACGTCGTCCTCGTCCATGGCGGCTTCGTCGACGGCTCCGGCTGGCAGGGCGTCTACAACGCCCTCAAGGCCAAGGGCTACACCGTGACCATCGTCCAGAACCCGACCACCTCGCTCGCCGACGATGTCGCCTTCACCAAGCGCGCCATCGCCCAGCAGGACGGCCCGGTCATCCTCGTCGGCCATTCCTATGGCGGCGTCGTGGTCAGCGAGGCCGGCACCGATCCCAAGGTCAAGTCTGTGGTCTACATCGCCGCCTTCGCGCCGGACGCCGGCGAATCCGTGATGTCGCTGATCGCCAACCCGCCGGCCGGCGCCCCCGTCCCGCCGATCCTGCCCCCGGTCGACGGCTTCCTCATGCTCGACAAGGCTAAGTTCGCCGCGTCCTTCGCCGCCGATGTCGATGCCAGGACCGCCGCCTTCATGGCCGACGCGCAGGTGCCCTGGAATGTCGCGGCCGCCGGCGGCGCCGTCACCAGCCCGGCCTGGAAGGTCAAGCCCAGCTACTATCTCGTCGCCACCGACGACCGCATGATCCCGCCCCCTGCCCAGCGCCAGATGGCCAAGCGCGCCAACGCCACCGTCGTGGAGACCAAGGGCAGCCATGCCGTCTACGTCTCAAAGCCCAAGGCCGTCGCCGACATCATCGACAAGGCTGCAAACGCCAAGTGAGCCCCACGACGCATCGGCCACCCAACGATCCCACCCAGACAAGAGCGGGCCCCAGCGGGCCCGCTTTTTTTTGCAGGTCAGGGTTTGTGCTGGTTCAGCCGGCCGTCTTCAGTATCGCATCCCGAGGCGTCCCTCGAGGGCGTGATCCCGCGAGCGCATAGGCGTCGTAGACGGGATCGGTTGCCGATGTGGAACTTTCAGCCCTGCCGAGGGCGATCATCCGCCCAGTGCCAGCCTGTGGCTGCGCGGGGCGATGCCGCATCAGGCCGGCGCGGCCGGCGCGCCGGCCCATTCGGTCCTAGCCGGAATCGCCTCGCCCTTCATGACGATGGTGAGCAGGCCGAGCCGGGCATGGTCGCCGACATCGGTGTCGTAAAGCACCGTGGTCAAGCCACCCAGCGCGCAGCCCTTGCCGATCTCGATGCGGCCGACCTTCATCACCCGGTCCTCGAAGAGATGGGTCTGGAGGTTGGCGGTCGCGTTGATCGCAGCATAGTCGCCGATGCTGACGCAGTCGAACTCGGTGATATCGGTCGAGTCGAGATAGACGCCCTGACCGATCTTCACGCCGAAGAGGCGCATCGCCCAGGGCAGCATCGGCGTGCCGCGCAGCGCGTTGAGCAGGATGGCGCCGGCCGTGCCCCAGCAGAGCGTCGTCATCGCCTCGGTGCGCAGCGCCCACCAGGACCAGAGGCCGCGATTGCCGGGCCGGTAGACGCCCATCAGCAGCCATTTCACCAGCAGCACCGCCGTCGCCAGGGCGATCGAGGTGCCGATCGCGCAGGCGATGAAGACCGGCGCGAACTCGGCCCAGCTCTGCGCCCGCTCGAGGGCGGGGAAGAGGAAGAGCTCGGCGGTGATGGTGCCGAAGGTGATGAACATCATCGTCGGCATCGAGGCGCTGAACAATTCGAAGACGGCGCGCAGGACGCGGCGCCAGAGCGGCGGCCGGAAGGTTTTTGCGATGTCGGCATCGTCGAAGCGCTGGCGCGAGGGCAGCAGGATCGGCGGGCTGCCGAAGCGGGTCTCGCCGGGCTGCATCGCGACATCGCTCGGCGGCTTCGACTTGATGCCGAGCAGCGAGCCGCTCGGCAGGAAGGCGCCGGGCGGCACCACCGCATCATTGCCGATGAAGACCTGGTCGCCGGTTCGCACCGGCCTGGCGGTCATCCAGCCGCGGCGGACATCCTCGTCGCCCAGCACGACCTCGTCGGCGACGAAGCAGCGATCGCCGATCTCGATCATGTCGTAGCGGCCGGCGAAGTTGGTGGCGATCTCGGTGTCCTTGCCGATCTTCGCACCCATCATCCGGTACCAGAGCCGCATGTAGATGGTGGAGAACAGCGACGACAGGCTCTGCAGCATCACCTCCGATGCGAGGCCCACGGTCCATTTGCGCAGGCCGTAGCCGGAGGCGATGGCATGCGTACCCTCGATCGAGCGCGGCTGCACCAGCCAGCGGATCGCGGTGACGAACAGCACGGTGCCGAGCATCAGCACCATCGCGGTCGGCCAGGCGATGACCGGCAGGACCCAGCGATAGTCGATGCCGACCAATTGCTGCAGCGGCCCGTCGAACCGGTCGAGGATGACGAAGGCCGGGAAGATCGGCAGCAGCGCCAGCGCCGGCATCACCAGCAGCATCGCGGCGAAGAAGACGCCCTGCAGGGTCCTGACCAGCAGCGAGAGCTTCGGAGCGGGCTGCGGCCAGGCGGCGGGATCGACCGCGCCGATGCGGCGGCCGGGCGAGCCGTCCCAATGCTCGAAGGCGGCGACCCGGCTGCCCGCGGCGAGCGCGGTCAGGTCGGCGAGCTCGGCGCCTTCGCCGATCACCGTGTCGTGGCCGATGGCGCAGGACGTGCCGATATAGGCGTCCTTGCCGATCGTGATCGTGCCGATCACCAGCTCGTTGCCGACCACCTCGGCATTGGCGAGGCTGAGCTTGCCGCCGAGCGTGACGTCATCGCCGATCTCGACGAGATCGATCGCACCGGCCTCGAAGCCGCTGATGAAGACGCCTTTCCCGACCTTGGCCCCGAGCAGGCGCATGGCGAAGCTCGCCAGCGGCGTGCCCTGCATCAGGCTGAGATGGACCATTCCCGTGAACTGGCGGGCGAGCCACCAGCGGAAGAAATAGACGCCCCAGAGCGGATAGCGGCCCGGCCTGGTGCGCCAGAGGACAAGGCGCTTGCCGGCGATGCCGGCGAGCATGACGCAGAGCACGACGAGCGCGTAGATGCCCATCATCATCAGGACTTCGCGCAGCTCGATACGCCCGTCCTCCGTGATCAACTCGTAGATCACGTAGATCGTCAGCCAGGGGCCGGTCAGCGCCAGCAGCAGCATCGGCATGCAGGCGAGCTGGGCGAGGCCGCAGAGCAGGCGGCGCTTTAGCGGCGGCGGTTCGAAGGACAGATCGCGTGCCGGCTTGCCCGCATTGGCCTGCCCGCGTTCGTCGAGTCTGGCTGCAATCGCACGCAGGGTGCGCAGGCTGTAGACGTCCTCCAGCGTGATGCTCGGCAAAGCGGGATTGGCGCGCACGCCGGCCAGGAAGGTCGCGGCCAGCAACGAATGGCCGCCGAGATCGGCGAAGAAATCAGCCTCGAAGCCGATGGTCTGGCCCGGGAAGAGCGGCTTGGCGGCGGCGAGCAAGGCCGCCTCCGTCGAGCTCTGCGGCTCATCCTGCTCCTCGGCGGAGGCCACCAGCGTCAGCGGCGCCGCCTTCAGCGCCTTGCGGTCGGCCTTGCCCGAGGTCAGGCGCGGCAGGCTCGCCATCTCCTCGAAATGCGAGGGCACCATGTAGGGCGGCAGGGTTTCCTTCAGCGCGGCACGCACGGCGCCGCGGTCGAAAGTGCTCCCAGCGTCGGGCACCACGAAGGCGACGAGCCGGTCGATGCCGTCGTCGCGGCGCAGCACCACGGTCGCCTGCGCAATGCCGGGCAGGTCGCAGAGCCTCGCCTCGATCTCACCGAGCTCGAGCCGGAAGCCGCGCAGCTTGACCTGGTCGTCGATGCGGCCGTGGAAGAGGATCTTGCCCTTCTCGGAGATGCTGACCGCATCGCCCGAGCGGTAGAGCACCGGGTCGCTGCCGTCGCCGCCGAAGGGGTTGGCGATGAACTTCTCCGCGGTGAGCTCGGGACGGCCGAGATAGCCGGCGGCGACGCCGGGGCCGCCGATCAGCAGTTCGCCCTCGGTGCCGGGGCCGACGATGCGCATCTCCTCGTCGACGACATAGCAGGTGTAGTTCGGGATCGGCACGCCGATGGTCACCGCCTCGTCCGGCGTGACCTCGTCGACGGTGGCGACGACGGTGGCCTCGGTCGGCCCGTAGGAGTTGAAGACCTTGCGCCCCGGCCGGCACCAGCGCTGGCGAACGGCGGGCGGGCAGGCCTCGCCGCCGAGGATGATGATGCGCAGGCTCGGAATGTCCTGGGGCATCATGGCGAGAAGCGTCGGCACGGTGTCGAGCACGGTGATGCCGGCTTGCGCCATCAAGGCGGGCAGGGCCTCGACCTCGTCCAGCACCTGCGCCGAGGCGACCCAGAGCGTCGCGCCGACGAGATAAGGGACGAAGATCTCCTCCAGCGAGAGATCGAAGGCGACCGAAGCGCCCTGGAAGGAGACGTCGTCCGCCGCCATGCCGTAGACGAGGTTCGACGAGCGCAGATAATGGCAGATATTGCTGTGGGCGATGACGATGCCCTTCGGCTTGCCGGTCGAGCCCGAGGTGTAGATCGCATAGGCCGGGCTCGCCGGCGTCACGCCGTCAGCGCGCGGGTCGACCGGCGGGGCACCAATGCCCACGGCGATCAGATCGCGGCAGCTCACGGCGTCGGCAGGCAGCTCCCGATCGAGCTTGGCGCGGGTGGCATCGTCGACGACGATGACCTTCGCCGCGCAATCGGCGAGGCATTCGCCGATGCGCTCAGGGGGCGCGTCGGCATCGAAAGGGATATAGGCCGCGCCGGCCTTGAGGATGCCGAGCAGCGCGACATGCAGGTCGAGCGAGCGGGACATCCACAGGCCGACGAAATCGCCAGCCGAGACGCCGCGCGCCCGCAGCGCCCGCGCCACCTTGTCGGCCCTTGCATCGAGCTCGGCGTAAGTGACGCGCTCGGCGCCGAAAATGATGGCGATGCGGTCGGGCGTGCGCCGGGCGGAGGCCTCGAAGATCTCGCCGAGCAGTTCATCACGCAGGAGCGACGGCTCCACGGCACCCACGAGTTTCCCGGCACCGCGCCCGACGATGGCGTGCATGATCCGCTTCCCCCAAAGCCCAATGCCGCAAGGACGAGCGGCCCATGCAAGACCGAGATTTGTTAGCGGCGAGAGATGTAGATTGCGTTAGGAGGTTACGACGGGTTGTTCCGCTGTACGGACGCGCAGTTCGCCGGGTCCGGACGTCGAGCCCGGTGTGCGAGCCGCGGTGGTCCGCGAAAACAAGCGTCGTCGACGCTTGTTAGTCCCACAGAAATTGGTTACAAACGCAACTATATCATGACCGCTGCCAAATGCTGCGGCGGAGGGACGGACCGTTCGGGAGCAGGATCATGAACGTTCGGAACACGACTGCCGCGCAAGCGCAGGACAGCGCAGCCAGGAGCGCGATCGCGGCCGGCTACATGTCGGGCTTCGGCAACGGCTTCGAGACCGAGGCCTTGCCGGGCGCGCTGCCGCTCGGCCGCAACTCGCCGCAGCAATGCGCCTACGGGCTCTATGCCGAGCAGCTCTCCGGCTCGCCCTTCACCGCGCCGCGCACCACCAATGAACGCTCCTGGCTCTACCGTATCCGGCCGACGGTCGCCCATTGGAACACCTTCAGGAAGGTCGATACCCGGCTCTGGCGCACGGCGCCGGCCCGCGAGGTCGACATGCCGATCGCGCCGCTGCGCTGGAGCCCGCTCCCGATCCCGAGCGAGCCGCTCTCCTTCATCGAGGGCATCCGCAGCATGACCACCGCCGGCGATGCCGGCAGCCAGGGCGGCATGGGCGCGCATGTCTACCTGATCACCCGCTCGATGGTGGACGAATACTTCTACAACGCCGATGGCGAGATGCTGTTCGTGCCGCAGCAGGGCTCCTTACGCCTCTGGACCGAGTTCGGCATCATCGACATCGAGCCCGGCGAGATCGCGGTCATCCCGCGCGGCGTCAAGATCCGGGTCGAGCTCACGGAGGGCCCGGCGCGCGGCTATATCTGCGAGAACTATGGCGGCGCCTTCACCTTGCCGGAGCGCGGGCCGATCGGCGCGAACTGCCTCGCCAATCCCCGAGATTTCCTCACCCCCGTCGCAGCCTACGAGGACCGCGACGCGCCGTCGAAGATGTATGTGAAATGGGGCGGCAATCTCTGGGCCGCCGACATCGACCATTCGCCGCTCGACGTCGTCGCCTGGCACGGCAATTACGCGCCCTACAAATACGATCTCCGGCGCTTCTCGCCGGTCGGCCCGATCCTCTACGACCATGCCGACCCGTCGATCTTCACCGTGCTGACCTCGCCCTCGGAGACGCCCGGCACGGCGAACATCGATTTCGTCATCTTCTCCGACCGCTGGCTGGTGGCCGAGAACACCTTCCGCCCGCCCTGGTACCATATGAACGTGATGAGCGAGTTCATGGGGCTGGTCTACGGTGTCTACGACGCCAAGACCGGCGGCGGCTTCGTGCCGGGCGGCATCTCGCTGCACAATACGATGCTGCCGCACGGCCCTGATGTGGACGCCTTCGAGAAGGCCAGCACCGTCGAGCTGAAGCCGCACAAGCTCGAGGGCACGCTCGCTTTCATGTTCGAGACGCGCTTCCCGCAGCAGGTCACCGCCTTCGCCGCGCAGAGCGAGTCGTTGCAGCAGGACTATGGCGGCTATGGCCACAAGCTGACCAAGCATTTCGACCCGAACAAGCCCTGAGCACGGGGCTTACCAGCTACGCGGCGTCTCAGATGCCGAGATAGGCCTCGCGGATGCGCGGGTCGGCGATCAGCTCCTCGGCCGTGCCGCTGAAGCCGATGCGGCCGGTCTCCATGACATAGCCGCGGTCGGCGATCCGCAGGGCGGCATAAGCGTTCTGCTCGACCAGCAGCACGGTGACGCCGAGCGACTTCAGGTTCTTCACGACATCGAAGATCTGCGCCACCAGGATCGGCGCCAGACCCATGCTGGGCTCGTCGAGCAGGAGGCAGGCTGGCCGGGCCATCAAGGCGCGCCCGATCGCCAGCATCTGCTGCTGGCCGCCGGAAAGGCCGCCGGCCGGCAAATTGCGCTTCTCCTTCAGGATCGGGAACATGGCGAAGGCATCGGCCATGTCACGCTCGACACGCTCGTCGGCGAAGAGATAGGCGCCGAGCCGAAGGTTCTCCTCGACGGTGAGGTTGGTGAAGATCAGCCGGCCTTCCGGCGATTGCGAAAGTCCCAGCCCCACGCGGCGATGGGCCGGGATCGCCTTCAGCGCCTCGCCGCGGAAGATGATCGCGCCGCCGCTCGCCGGCTGGACGCCGGAGATGCAGCGCAACAGCGTGGTCTTGCCGGCGCCATTGGCGCCGACCACGGTGACGATCTCGCCGGAGCCGACCTCGAGGTCGACGCCGTGCAGGACCTCGATGCGGCCATAGCGCGAGCGCAGCCCCTCAACCGAGAGCATGGCCCGCCTCCGTCGCCTGCGTGCCTAGATAGGCCTCGATTACCTTGGGGTCGCGCGAGACGATAGCCGGCGCGCCTTCGGCGATCTTCTCGCCGCGATCGAGCACGACGATGTGCCTGGAGATGCGCATCACCATCTTCATGTCGTGCTCGACCAAGAGGATGGCGACGCCGGACTTGGCGACCTCGACGATCAGATGGTCGATCTCCTCGGTCTCGACCGCGTTGCAGCCGGCCGCCGGCTCGTCGAGCAGGAGGATGCGCGGCTCCAACGCCAGCGCCCGGGCGATCTCGAGCCGTTTCAGCGCGCCATAGGAGAGCGAGGACGCCTCCCGCTCGGCGCCGCGCGCCAGGCCGACGCGCTCCAGCAGTTCGGTGGCACGCGCCCTGGTCACGGCACTGCGGCGGCGCGAGGACGGCAGGCTGAGGAGATCCCCCAGGATCGGTCCACGCTCCCGAAGATGGCAGCCGGTCATGGCGTTCTCCAGCACGCTCATGCGCTGGAAGATCTGCAGGTTCTGGAAGGTGCGGGACAGGCCGCGCTCGGCGAGGCGGTTCGGCGCCAGGCCGGTGACGTCCTGCCCGTCAAGCGCGATCCGGCCGCGCTGGGGCTGGTAGACGCCCGAGATCATGTTGAACAGCGTGGTCTTGCCGGCGCCGTTGGGGCCGATCACCGAGACGATCTCGCCCGGCGAGACCGAGAAGCCGACATCATTGACGGCGCGCAGGCCGCCAAAATCGATGCCGAGGCCTTCGACGGAGAGGAGCGTCATCAGCCCCTCCCCTTCAGGCGGCGCATGATCGAGGGCAGCAGCCCCTCACGCATGAAGATCATCACCAGCATCATGATCAGGCCGAGGATGAGGTTCTCGTATTGCTGCAGCACGGTCAGCGCCTGCGGCAGCAGGGTCAGCGTCGCGGCGCCGAGAATGGCGCCCGGCACCGAGCCGACACCGCCGAAGACGGTCATGGTCACCAGCTCGACCGAATGCAGGAAACCGGCGACGTCGGGCGTGATGAAGCGGTTCATCAGCGCCAGCAGCGAGCCGGAGAGCGAGGCGTAGACGGCCGAGATCACGAAAGCCGACAGCTTGAGCCGGGCGACATCGACGCCGACGGTGCGGGCCGCGACCTCGGAATCATGCAGCGCGCGCAGCGCCCTCCCCGACGGGCTGTCGTGCAGGTTGAGCGCGATCCAGGCGCCGGCGAGCATGGAGAGGCCGGTAGTGGCGTACCAGAATTGCGCGTTGCTCAGGCCGACGCCGATCGAGGCGAGTGCGCCGCGCAGGCCGAGCTCGGCGACCTCGCGCCCGTCCGGCCCGCCAGTGATCTTCGCCTCATTGGCGAGGACCATCGAGACGAGGATGCCGAAGCCGAGGGTGGCGACGGCGAGGTAATAGCCCTTGAGCCGCAGGATCGGCCGGCCGATCAGCCAGGCGACGCCGCCTGAAAGCAGCGCCCCAAGCAACATGGCCAAGCCTGGATGCAGGCCGAGATAGCCAGGCGCCAGAGCGCAGGCATAGGCGCCGATCCCGGCAAAGCCGGCATGGCCGAGGCTGATCTGGCCGGCGAAGCCGATCAGCACGACGAGGCCGGTGACAGCGAGCCCGTTGACGAAGATCAGCGCGCCGATGCGGTAATAGAAATTCGAGGGGAAGAAGGCCGGCGCCAGCACGACCAGCAGCGCCAGCACGATCAAGGTGAGATGCTTTTGGGACAGGCGCATCGTCAGACCCGGTCCATCGCCCTGCGGCCGAGCAGGCCTTGCGGCCGCACGAACAGGATCACCAGGATCAGGACGAAGGCGACGGCGTCCTTGTAGACCGAACTGACATAGCCGGCGGTCAGCGCCTCGATCAGTCCAAGCAGCAGGCCGCCAGCCAGCGCTCCGGCCGGAACCCCCATGCCGCCGAGCATGGCGGCGGCGAAGCCCTTCAGCGCCGTCGCCACACCGAGATCATAGCTGGTCAGGGTGATCGGGGTGACGAGCACGCCGGCGAGCGCGCCGATCGCGGCCGAGACGGCGAAGCTCAGCGTCATCATGTGATTGGGATTAATGCCGACCAGACTCGCGGCTATGCGGTTGTTGGCGGTGGCGAGCACGGCCTTGCCGGTCAGCGTGCGGGCGAAGAACAGCCAGAGCCCGAGGAAGATCGCGACCGCCCCGGCGATGACCCAGAGACTCTGCGGCAGGATCGTTGCGCCGAAGACCCTGAGCGGATCGTCGCCGGAGAAGCCCGGGAAGCGGTGGAGCTGCTTGTCGAAGACGAGTTGGGCGCTGCCGCGCAGGAAGATCGAGGCGCCGATGGTGATGATGATCAGGCTGGCGACGGGCGCACCGCGGGCCGGCTCGATCGCCAGCTTGTTGAGGAGCACGCCGACCACTGCGGCGGCGAGGATGGCGAGCAGCGCCGCCAGCGGCAGCGGGATGCCGGCCTGCCAGGCGAAGAAGGTGATCATGCCGCCGAGCATGACGAACTCGCCCTGGGCGAAGTTCACCACGTCGGAGGCATTGTAGATCAGGGTGAAGCCGAGCGCGACGAGCGCATAGACCGCGCCGACCGTCACGCCCGACAACAGGTATTGGAGAAGTTCCGGCACGCTATGCTCCCCGTGGCACCTGTGCTTGGCTGCCGACCGATGGTGATGATTTCTTAGCCAGCCAAAGGGTTTCCAGCAGGCGGAACCAGACATGCTGGGCGCGGGGAACCCTTCTCCCGTGTGGGAGAAGGGCAGGGATGAGGGCCTGCCCTATCGAAGAGGGAGCAACGGCTCCGCATCGGCCTAACAATCAGCGGCGGTCCCTTGTAACTCTCATTTTGCCTCATCTGCTATACCAGCGGTTGCGGTGGCAGGCGGAAGACCGACAGCCCTGAGGGACACCAAGCCCGTGGGTGAGCTTGGGTCTTCGCCTGCCGATCCATCGACCCC
>Ga0209127_100090_pt1 | contig 48576 bp, 35 predicted proteins | sample LakSupMetagenome_FD_187469 | JGI IMG/M metagenome (GOLD analysis project Ga0209127, IMG submission 187469) | Freshwater microbial communities from Lake Superior, Canada - Sta WM archaea (SPAdes) (version 2) | ecosystem: Environmental > Aquatic > Freshwater > Lake | place: Lake Superior, Canada... | reverse complement strand
GGAAGCTGCTGGCGCCACGCCTGTTGATGAGTGCACGTACGCCTTCGGCGTCACTTCGGTGGAGATGTTTGTGGCTACCGCCTCGATCCTGGAAGGCGTTGGTGTGTCTGCATATCTCGGTGCTGCCGCCGATATCATGAGCAAGAGCTACCTCACCACGGCCGGCTCCATCCTCACTGTTGAGGCTCGTCACTCGTCTTATCTCCGCGCCTCCCTAAAGGAATCGCCCTTCCCCCAGCCATTCGACACCCCCTTGACCATCAACGAGGTGTACACACTGGCTGCTGCCTTCATCACCTCTTGCCCCACCACCAATGTCGCCCTCCCAGTCAAGGCCTTCCCGTCTCTGGTACTCGACCCAACTACCACTAAGCCAGTCAAGGCCGGAAGCGTCGTCACCCTCCTCACGCCTGGCTACACCCTCGTACCTGCAGCTGGCTCCGCCACTGTTTACGCTGCCTTCGTCTCAGTCACTGGTCCTACGTTCACCGTAGCGACGCCTGTCGCGGGTGGGTTTTCTGTGACCATCCCAACCGGCTTCAACGGTCAATCGTATGCAGTTCTCACCGCCTGCAACGAAACAGTCAACGATGACACAACTGCGGCGGGACCGGCGATCATCGAGGTTTGTTGCTTCCCCCGGTAGTGTCCTCTCCATCGGATACCGCTAACCTCGACTCAGATCACCAACTAACTAACTGACTTGACCGGCTTCTTCTATTTCATAGTTTCCTGGCGTGTGTAACTACTATTAATACCATTATTCTCATGTACGGATTCTTGATACCTTTCCCTGCTATTATCAGTTGCGAGGCTCGCATTAGTCATATGAGCCGACATCTTTTCTTCAAAAACGACCGAGACGGCTGCGGCGAGGCATCTGATCAACTCGTCAGCCCGGGTGCCGTTTCACACAGGCTCTGTTAAGAAGCATACGGTGGCGGAAATCGGTGTTGTCGCATCCTGCGGGCCCCAAACGTCTCGCTCCAGAACATCTTCTGTAGAACCAGATATAAAATCCATTTGCCTCGTGATCACCATGTCGCACCCATTAATGACTTGGCGCTGTAGATAGAGAGGTTCGTGCCGTTGAGTCTGGAGGCACCGGGCGGCCGGGTACCGAGTCTCAATCTCTGCACGATTGGTGTTTCGTAGTTGCCTCCATCCCCAGGCTCAATCTTTGATGCGCTTCTTGTACTACTTGTACATTTTACCGTCCGTACATGGAGGGGAACACCAGGTATGGCACACGGAGACGACAAATTCAAGCGGATGGTGTTCCAGAGTACTTAGTGGCATAGAGGGCACAACTACTTCGCTTGGCCCCGATAAATCACTTACGGGGTGCGTTCAGCGTTGCAGATGTAGAGCCGAGCTACAGCTGCAAGGACATGGACTCTCACGGTCGAGTCACAGATTTCACCCGTCTTTATCCCACGGGCATGTCTAAGCTAGTCTACGTCTATACTAGCGGGTGCCTAAAGTTAGATAGAGTCAATGCACGAAGCCCACTGTGCCGCAGTCCCGCAGAAGGCAACCCCAACCACCCCAATTCTGTGGTGGTATATGAACTGCGCGGTTAACTGCGCACATGTGCCATATTCCAGCCCAAGTACCGCACATTCGAAGATTGCTCGATGTTCAAAAGGACGCGCTGGTTTTGCTTAGGAACATAATCGTTCAGGGACAAAATGTCGGGCAGTCTCAACGAATTTCTTGACGCGGTGGTCGGCAAAGATGTGAGGGAGCAATTTCGCAACAAACTGGCAGCCAGGAAAAACACTCCTTCCATCACCAACCACTTCATCTGCAGGGGCGAGCTTCCCGAGTTCTTTATCAGCTCTACTACGCTTTGGATCGGTGAGTTGCAGTCGCTTCTCGGGAGCCGACGGCTTCTGGATTCTTGGGGCATCATGAGAGGAAAGGTCGCTGATTGCCGAAAGTCGATCGGATCCTCGAGCAGCAAACGGTCGGTCAATTCTTCTTGGCAGCGATGGGTAACAGACCCCTTGCCACCGGGGAGACCGTTAGCCAGCCTCTCGATTCGGACGAATGGTCCCTAGCTACTCGTGCCATTTCGTCTTGGGCGCCTCCCCCGTTTGACACTGAGCAGCTGGTACCGACGGACAGGATGATGCAACTCATTGGGTCAGACGAGGAGCCTGACAGAATGCAACTTATCTCGAAAGAACTGCAGGCCATGAAATCGCGACTCTGGGAGGGCATCATGCCTCTATCCGCCCGGCGCTGGCGGGAGAGACAGCTGTACGACCCAGCCAACTTCTCGGCCGCATGCCGGATTCTTAGCATGGCCGTCAATGTCTTTCTCTATCTGAACCAACCCATGGTCAAGGCTGCTCTGAGAGAGACCTTCAATCTCATCGACGACGCGCTGCGCATTTTCGTGAACGCTCTGAACGCCAAACTGACGATTGAGAAGAAGCCGGCCGTCGAGGTATGCAAGAAGTGGCATCAGTTTGTCCGCGACAAGTACGACCTCATGGCGAACCGGACGCACAGCTGGATCATAAACCACGTGGATCATATGAAAAGCCGAATTCTCGATCAGCTAGAGGCGCTCGTGCGCGAGGGTGCGGAGACAGGTGCCGGCGACTCGGAGCGGAGGCTGCTAGATATGTGGCAAGACATCAGCGAGATTGCTTCCCAAGCCGACTACGCCGTCCTGATACCAATGGACGGGTACCAGGGCTCCAGCGTTGACGTGCCGGGCTCGGAATACGACTTCCGCAGCGAACCGCTCCGTGCTCACCCGGATATCCACCAGCGGAACTTGGACTACCACCACCGACGCGGGCACCTGACCATGACGCTCATGGTATTTCAGGCCGCATCGAAACCGGCCGGCGACGATCCGGCGGCGACGCTGCGACTTCAGGATGCCGGGCAGAAGCTGGCTCGTGTGGAACTACGCGGAGAGCCGGTTCGATATGGAAAGGAGCCCTGGGCGATGATGATAAACGAGGACGAAGAGTGGGGCTTCGTGGCGTATCGCGCATACCACTCCTGTACCGATGCCGAATGGGACGAGTATCGCGCAAAGTTTGACGCCGACAGTGCTGATTGGGGAGCGGAGCTTGTGGGAATCGACGACCTCCGGGAGCGTTCCAAGATACACTGGCTTGATGCGAAGGAGTTCGGGATCGACGCAGAAGATATCGAAGCATTGAAGGGGTGAGTTCTATTCTGCCCAAGAACTTTCGGACGACTTGCCTGACCAGATAAAGTTCTTTTAAAGCTTTTGCGGAGACTGCCGAGTTTCCAGCCGGCCTCGCAACAGACATGTTTCTTGTCGCCGATGAAGCCAGCGTTTCTTCGTACCTGAAGCCACAGCCCGAGACCTCTCCATCCGGGGAGGGAGGCGGCTTCATCTGTGCGGTCGACGCGAACCATGACCCCTCTGAAGGAGCAGATAGGCCCGATGAGTCCCCCGGCTACAGCGGGACCCTGAGGGTCTTGGGCAGCTTGCTCTGGGATGACCTGAGTGCAATAGTGGCATCGCATACTCAGCACCTGGAGGCTCTTTGGCCTCTGGCCATGAACCACCCGTCTCTTGTGTATACCGGACCTGTCGAGAAGATTCGAAGACAACCCGGAACCATCTAGTGAAGGGCCTGCATCTATCGCGCTGCTGGATGCTAGAAGCTGTGAATAGTACAGTTAATGGTAGATAGCTTTTTTAATCGTGCATACCAAACTGGAAGTACATGTATCTGTGGGCTGTCCGAAAGGATGTAATACCTGTCCAGGTCCCAACGATCCACGCCCAGACCCCATTCACAACTATATGGACTGGTCAGACGACTGCTGTATGACCGAATTCAGTCCTGGACAGGTGTAAGCGACGAGTCTTTGGCTTATGAGGTCACAGTTTTGCTGGTTTTGTTTAGGGCCCGTATGCGCAACATGTCTTTGTTCAATTTCAAGTGTGGTGCTGTCTTTTCATGAACCGGTTGCGGCAATGCAGCGAAGGGAAATACAAGATAGCCAATCATGTCAAGAAATGCTCGGCGATTTTGGTTGCGACACCCAGCTCTCCCGAATCATCTCCGCCTTTGCCTCGCTCCGCGGCGTGATCTCGCACTCAAACGGTTTCGGCACTGCCATAACACCATCGAAGAACCCGTTGTCAGGCTGGACAGGCTTGCCGTCTGCTCCGATCTTGGGCTTGATGTCGAAGGCCCAGAGCACGCGAGCCAGGTTGATGTACAGTGAGTACTCGGCGACATGGCTGCCGGGGCAGATGCGGCGGCCAGCGCCGTATCCGTAGTGGTCGCGCGCGTACGGGTCGGCCGTGTTGAAGTAGTGCGAGGAATGCTCCGGGTGCTTCAGGTAGCGCTCGGGCTTGAAGGTGTCGGGTTCGGGGTGGATGTCGGGGTTGTAGTGGATGGCCCTAGGTGAGGCGTCAGCATTTGCACGAGAAACGGTGCGGGCAGATGTGGGGTTGCTAAGATAGGACAATGCTTACCACCAGTTCAGAATGACGGTGGAGCCCTTGGGAATGAAGTAACCCTCGTACCAATCGTCGACCGTGTTGGAGTGCACCATGCCCGTCCTAGTGATGGGCCTCCACCGAAGACACTCCTTGACAATAGCGCGGACATATGGTAGCTTAAGCTCGTCATCCCAGTCCGGAAGGCGATCGGGTCCAACGACACGGTCAATCTCCTCTTGACCGCGTTTCAGGACCTCGGGCCACTTGATCATAGCGATGATAAAGTTATTCAGCGCCATGCCGGTAGTCTCGCTGCCGGCCTCGACCAGGCCACCGGCGGTATAGGCCGAGAGCTCCTCGTCAATGTCATACTTGTCAGGGTTCTGCAAATAGAAGTCTCGACAATAGCACGGTGGTGCCGTGCCCTTTTCCACCTTGTCCTTCATATCGCGCCACAGGCCCAGGTAGACTTTGGCATCGTGGGCATGCTTCTTAGCCGAGTAGGTACGCCAGTTGCCCAGCATCCACTCGGGAAGGTGCTTCAGGCGCGGGAAGGCCTCGACAACGAAGCGGCCTGGGCGGATCATCTCCGTGAAGTTGTCGAGGACGCTGTATATGCTGGTCATGAGAGGGTCGTCCCACGACGGCAGCCTACTGCCATACGTCACCGTCATGATGACGCTGGCCGAGTACCGGCGGTTGTGCTGGTAGAAGTCCTCGGGCGTGGTGAGAATGTCGTAGAGCAGTTGGCGCGACTCGAGCTCCTGCACGGGCTTATACGCCTGCGCGGCCGTGCTGCTCAACAGCCCGTGGCTCAGCTTGCGCACACTCCGCCACTCGGGGCTGTAGGGCATGAAGAGCTGGCGACGCGAGTTGCTGTAGGCCTCGTTGGCGACGGGCATCTCGGGGCGCGAAGAGTAGATGTTGGAGCGCTTGTCCAAGAGGTCCTTGACCACTTTGGGCGAGTTGAGAAAGATGAAGTCGGAGCCACCGAGCTGCACGTGAACAATGTCGCCGTACTCCTTTGCCCACTTCTTGACCGTTGGCGTGAGATTTTCTGCATCAGCAAAGTCGAGAAGATTCCCGATGAATGGGAGGCCACGCGGCCCGGGGGGCAGCCGTCTTCGTCTCTTGTCGTAGGAGATGACGGCATAGAGGGCATAGGGGATGACGACAATGAGGGCTAGGCCGAAAAAGATCTTAGACGAGGACGAAGCCTGCCGAAGCGACGTTGGAAGAAGGTGTTGGATAGCCATTGCTTCGACACACACGCACACACACACACACACACTCTCGCTCTCTCTCTCTCTCGATCTCTCTCTCTCTCCCTCTCACACACAGGTAGATAATGTGAGAAGTTTTGTTGTCTTGGCTAGCGCCGGATGGGGCAAGGCAGGATGAGTGTGGGGAGGAGGAGGCTTCGGGGCAGCACAGAGAGACAGCATGGACACCAGCTACTTGCGCATATAACTATGTGCTGTAGAGTCTGAGTCTGTTGATCATCGTGCCCACCAAAGCACCGCCAGTTTGCCATGATCTTTGTTTGGCTGCTGCACCCCGACCGGTCCGCCGTTTGTTGCCGAAAGGCCGAGGGATTGCATTGTCCCGATTCGGCCCTGCCCCGAGTGTTTCGGACTACCGAGGGATCGGTAGGGCTGGACCTTGGAGACTTGCATAAATTATGCGGGGTTGCATTGAGTCGAATGGGCAGCTCCACACGAGCAGGCACACATATGTAGTACTAGATATGGTAGGATTGGCCGAAACGCAAATACCTTACCCCTATGTTGATGCAGCAGCATCCCAGAGGTCACGAGTAGTCACGGACATTGGTCAGTCCCAAAGAGAAACGAGTAGTACGTGGAGTCCAACAAGCACGCGTACACCCATAGCTAAGGTAGCTAATGTAATTGAGCCCATGCAATTTATCAAGAAGATGGCAAAGGTCTTCTCCGGACCACATAGTGCCATATACCACAACAGAAACAGTGCCATTGTATCAACTACCAACCGAGGCCATGCATCCAGCAGCATCGTCCCGTATTCACTTCTTCGGCATGCTATTCCACGCCTCGATCATCAACTCAGACATGCTGTCTCGTATCTTCTCCTGCATCCACATCGGGAACGATCGCAGACGCGCCACCCACGTCAGGTGCGGCGGCACGACCATTTGGGAGCCATAGCCCGAGTACAGGGCGCATATCACGGCCCCCGAAACATCCTCGGGCTCGACAGTAACACTTTCCATGTTGCCCTTCCTGAGAAGATCCTCGACGAGCGGCGTCCGCACGTACGACGGATGGACGATACTGTGTTGAGACATGCCGTGTCAGTCATAAGCGTCGCCACGGCCTTGGAATTAGGAGAGAGCCCCATGCTGGGTGGGGCATGTCACTCACCTAAGGCGGACGGCGGGTGCCTTGTACAGATGCCTCAGTTCCTGTTGCAGACCCTCGTGGAACGCAAGGACGGCAGCCTTGGTGCAAGCATAGTCGACATTGGTGGCCTGGACAGTGAAGGAGGCCATGCTGGCAATGTTGACAATATGTCCGTGGTTGCGCTCGATCATGGCGGGCAGGAACTCCTGCGACAGGACTATGGGCGCAATGACATTGACGGAAAAGACGGAGTGCAGATCTCCCTCGGTCACGTCCAGGAGAGGCCTCGCGTTGCTAAAGCCTGCACAGTTGACGAGCACGGTCGGGTGGCCGTACTCGGCGCGGATGTGCGCTGCGGCACTGGCGATGGCGCCCGGCTCGGCCAGGTTGCACTCGACGAAGAAGGTATTGGAACCTAGTAGACGGGAGATTGCCATTCAGCACCCATTCTGTAGCGTAGTCAGGAGTTCAGGAGTTCATTGGGTGTCTTGTTCGTACCTTGGTCCGGCCGAACAGGAGGCTTGTTGCGGTCGAGGATGATGATCTTGATGTTCTTCTTCTCCAGCCTGCTCACAATGGACGCGCCAATGCCGCTGCTGCCGCCTGTAATGACGACAACCTCCTTTTTCCAGTCCCACGTCTTGTCTGTGCAGTTGTTGTTGGCCGCACGGCGCGAGAGATATGCGTTGATGCGACTCAGCACCGAGTAGCTGGCTAGCAAACCGACGGCAGCGAGGCTGTAAGGCGACTTGGCCACCTCGGTCGCTCGCAGGACCATTTTCTGTATGATCTCCTGATGAGACATCTTGTCAGCGGCCCTGAGTATGTGTCGTGGACGGGTTTGATATGCCGGTAACGGTGCTGCTTCTGCTGCTTGGGACGACGGGGAAGTAGGTAGACCTAGATGTGCAGCGCTGGCTCATGGCACCCCCTTTTTCATGACATATACAGCACTTGAGAGATTGACACTGCCGCAATGCATTCCACCCTCGCTTAATACTAGTTCCCTCATTGATCCGCACTCCGCAGGTAACAAAGGATAATTTGAACGTCTCTAGTTTCCTTGACGACGGTCCCAACGGATTGGTGGTGGACCGGGGGCTAATCGGCCGTTGTGTCCTGCTGAGCCGAGGAGCGCATGGGCTGAGACCGCGGCATCGAATTCCGCTTTAGGTCTAGATAGAATCTACCCTTGAGCTCTTGCCCCTTTCCCCCACGTCGCATGGTTCTACGCTGCAGTAGTTCTAATAGCTCTTCTAGTGGGGCCAGACTTCGACTTTGGTCTACGATCGAATACACCACAGCTTTGTTGGGGAGACTAGCCATCTAGCTCCTACCTCTACTGCAGCGAAGGTACCGTGGCCTCGGATTGTAGGCTTACCAGTCTTCGTCTCCCAAAACTCAGTGTAGAAGCAGCCATATTATTACTGCGGAGCTAATGTTAAGGGATTATTCCTGGTCATGACGAACTTGACTTGATATCAGGATTGAGACGAGAGGCGAAATTTCAATCAAATCAGCCGAATCCGCAAAATCAACTTAGATCAGTCCAATAGCCCTCTGAAGATCCATCTGGTCCATTCCTTCCACCCCTCATACACTTGGAGATATGGCGCCTGCCCACGGAGCCTCGACTCGGTGCACAATGCGTTACTCCGGTCGTAGCGACCTGCGATGCATCCTGGCCAGCCACGTCTGCGCAATCCATCGTCGCATGTCCTTGCCCCAAACCAGAAATATCACCACGGCTAGGTTGTTGATGGTCATGACGCCGGTGAAGATGCCTGCAAACACCTTGACGTAGCCGTACTGCGCAATCCAGTCCAGAATCTTGAAGCCGAAACCAAACGAAATCGACTGCTTGCCGATGTTCATGGCGATCAGCATCTCGGGTACGTTGGATTCGTACGAGTCCATGGCGTATGCCAGCGTATATGTCATGTAGAAGAAGGAGCCTGGCGGGAGAAACACTCGGTTAGGTCTGCTATCCTCGGAAAGAACAAGTCCCGTCTACGCAGACTTACCAAATTGAAACAAGCCGACACCGAACACCAGGCCAACCCAGTGCAGCTGCCTCTCTGCCGAGTAACCGTATAGAATGAGGCTGGCGGGGGCGATGAATATGACAGGGACCAGACACCACAGGCGGTATTCGGCTTCGCGGATGCCCCTATTCTTGCGTGCCTTGTATGCTGCAAACTTGTCCGGCAGCGTGCCAAAAAAGACAGCGGCTGCGCCGTAGCCAACCAGGGCAGAGAGAGATACAAGACCAGTGTTTTCCTGCCAGTCCGGTCTGTTAGAGAGCTGGGGCGAGGAATTCAAAATCCCGAAGCACTGGAGAGGAGCGTGAACTTACCAGAGGCCAGTTGTATGGAGGAGCGGCAACGATGCCAGGAAACGTAGTCGTGAAAGCGAGAGCTGCGAGGCCGATAACCATGCCTGACAACTAAGTGAGTCACTCTATACATGAAAACTGGACGGTTAATGCCTACCATAAGTGCTACAAACCCAGAATACAGGGGGCACCGCGAAGTAGGTGAAGGAGCGGATCTGGAAATGTTTGGGTCAGCAACCTCTCACTCTTCAAGGGTTGAGGGGGGAGACGTACTGCCATCATCAACATGTTGATATCCTTGTCAACAATGGTAAAAATTTTGAGCTGTTGCTTCCATGTCTTTCTGGCCGGGATGCTCTCGCTCTCTGTGGACCCTTTTCCAACCTCGAACCCCTCGCTAGAGCCAATGTTGGTCTCGGACTTGGTCACATCGGCATCTCCAACATTAGTGTTGCTGCCAGATGTCGATGCCCGTACCTTGCGGAAGTACATGGTCTCCTCGAAGAACAGGACGGTGCAAATCGCCAGCACAGCGGCCACGGCGAAGTACACCCAAAAGAAGAGTTTGTAAGAGTTTCCTCCCTTGAGCATATATCCAGCTATGAGCGCAGCGACGGGGCCGGAGGCCAGAGCAACTGCACAAGGAAACTCGGCGGTCAGCAAGGGCTAGTCGACAAGGGGGGGAGGCACCCGGGAAATGGGGGCTTCGTATCTGCACTCACAGGTGTACCACCCTAGAGCATTTCCGCGCTCGTGGAGAAAGAAGACATCGCCGACAGCTTGTGCGGGAAGAGCCTCGCAGACGGAAGACCCGAACGCATGTAGGACGCGGAACGCCATGAGAGTGTTGTACGAAGTGGAGAGGGCACAGCCGAGGAGGCCAACCATGAACTATTATAGACATGTTGGAAAAACTGCAGTCCGTCAAAATGCCATGGAGAGCGACTCACGATGATGATTGACAGAATCATGACCGTTCGTCGTCCGTAGCGGTGATACAGCGGCACGAACACGAGGGAGCCTAGGTAGCCACTCTCCGTTACTGTCGGTTCCATCAGGAGGAGAATGGAGAGAAACGCACCATAGCCAAACGCAAGATTGGGATAAGTGACGAGTCTGGACGTCACGTTGGGCGTGGTCTCGAAGATGGCGGCCATGTAGTTGACGTAGACACTGGGCCCGAAGAGAGCGCCATTGGCAAAGAAGGAGTATAGAGACACCAGGGCGAGAATAGTCAACTTCTTCCACCGCGGCCACTACAAACGTGTGTCAGCGACAGGACAGACTGCCATGTGGAGATGGTGAAGCAGATAGCTTGCCTGGAGGGGATCGTTGGGGTCGTCGGAGGGAATGGGAAAGAGAGCCAGTCCGTAGGCCGAGTCGTCGCCCTCTATGTTGAATATCAGAATTAGAAATGCGCAGACTGCGGTGGAGAGCTGAAGGGACCAAACCTGCGAGATTCATATCTACGGTTCCGGGGATTTCCTCATGAGCATGGCTACGGACTTCGTTAACATGGACACGCGTGAGGTCGGTGAAGGCTACAGCGTACCTGTGCACAAGGTGTCGTCCGCCCGACTCGCCTCCATCGTTATGGCGCCTGATACTTGTTTGATTGTTGATGTTGTTGTTATCAGCCATGGTGATGATGAATATGAGGTTGACTAGAAGAGAGATGCACCAATCGAGAGAGAAAAGAAGGCAAAGGACTGACTGGTGTGTATTATACTACCTGTCCAGGCCTTCCGGGAACCCTAAACTATGCCCCCTGTTCTTATTCACAAGGCTGCAAGTGCAATGTACTCGTACTACCAGGTAGTAGGTACTGAGTTTCTTGGTAGAGCTGCAATGTGCTGCGCTACTCCGTACTACTGGCTACCTCGACCACAACCGGTTTAGACTACCGAATTAGACAAATCCTGGGGAGCCGAAACATGGGGTCCCCGCATTCCTACTCTCTTCCCCCGCCAGACGCGCAGTCACCCGGAACTGGAGTGGAATGCTTAAATGCCAGCCCTAGCAGCCGGTCCCCCCCCCCCCTTCTGTAAGCTGGAGGCGTTTGGAGACGCTAGACTTAGGTCAAGCATGCCGTGCAAGCCACTGCGCTTAACACTGCCCTACCTTGCCGAGGCAATAGCGCCGCCAATCATGGTCTCCGGATAACAGTCCCTCGGACGTGTCGCACTGGCACTCCCGTTTTGAGGGGTCGATACCATAGAGCAGGAAGCGAAGCAGGTCATTTGTGCCTACCTAGGTACTTCGTATGAACATACTTTCAGGGCGCCCACTAGAAATGCCCACTTATCGTCAACCACTCACGCACTGACTGCGTTTCTGACAGGTCTGCTTCGCCATTCTGCGGGCTGCCAAACACGCCCGCCGATGCTCCTCCTTCTAATCCTGTTCCTAGTTCTCCTCCACGGTGATCAAACATCCGCGGGTCCATATCCCCAAACCCCAGCCCAGAAAAGTCCATGTCGCCCACATCCATGAAGTAATCGTGGTCGTCATGGGCCGGCGCCGAAGCATCCGCCGGGTTATGATTCCCGGTACCGCTGCAGGTGGTAAGCGCAGCCTGGCCTGCCGCTGTAGGTATCGGGGTCCTCAAGTCCATATCAAGCATATCTAGCATGTCCAGCATGTGCGCGTCCCGCCAGGATCCTGGCGAGCCGCGTGGCCCGGATGATGCGCGAGCGGCCGCCTCTCGGGATTCCCTGCGAGCACCAGGGGGCGGATGGCGAGTATCTGGGGAGACGTGTGTACGCGGGGAAGGACGGCTGTTCGCGTCGTCGTCCCTGTGCCGCAGTAACAGCCTATCCGATGTTGACTGTGTAGACTGGCTGCAAGACCGTAGGCGTATCGGGTAGTCCAGCTCCTCGGGGAGCTTAGACTTGCTGATGCAGAGATCCACCGTGACGATGATGCGCAGGTACAGCGCCGGGTCGGTATGCAGGAGTTGCACCCAGTCCGTGACGGGCGGCGTGCCCGAAGCCGGCGGATGCAGTGACGAGCGCCCGGTTGACTGGGCCAGCTTGACGGCGTAGCGCACCGTCTCGCTGACCCAGTCGGTCCCGAAGTACTGCTGCTGAAACGTCCTCATGGCCTCGACCAGCGTGTCCAGTCGCTTCTGGTTCTGCTCAACGGCAGGCATCGGTGCCGCCGCACCCGTGTCGGTAGCCTGGAACAGCTTCGCGCTGATGGCATGCAACGCCAGCGGGACGGATACAAGGGCCAGACTGCGGCGACCAAATCTGATTAGCAACGTGCTCCGCTTCACGAGCCATGCAGGATGGGACGGGTGTGGGTAATGTGACAAAATAGGAGGACTCACGCAGTGATCGGGAGGTATCGCACAAGCCGCCGCTGGCTGAGCTCCGCAAAACATGCAGCTACGGCGAGGTTTGCCTCCTGCAGGTCTCCGCTGATCCGATGCAGCGCCAAGGTATTGAGCGAGCCATCGAGCTGGCTGCTTCTCCCGATGTGATAGTAGAGGATCTCGTGGTTGTATAGGGCTATCGTGGCCGAGCTACGGTGCAGAGCGTGGGTAAGTCATGACTGCGGTTAACGTGAATGGTGTAGTTGTAGGGAACTTACTGATAGTAGATGTAGAGGAGGTTGACGTGCAAAACAACTGATTTATGGCGCTTCTGCGTCGCCGAATCCGCACCTACAGGAAACTGGCTGATGGCAGATCTGTACCACTGTTTCAACGCGGCATCGCATTCCCTGATCTTGGCGCCTTCGGCCGGGTTCCAGTGCCTTCGGGAGCGGGCGGCGTCCTGAAAGGGGAACGTCAGGGTCAGCACGTCGGTCAGGACGATGCAAAGGTCCGTGAACAAGCCCAGGACGCGCGCTAATATAAACTTGGTGGCCACGTTATACACACTGGACCGCGATATCTCGTCTTCGAGGTCTTCCAGGCCGAACTTTTTGCTGCCGTCAAAGTCAAAATTATCACACGTTATCTGTGGGCTGCGACGGGTAGCGAGCGGGGCTATGCGGTCACCCAGAATGCAGCACCACCACAGTCGGCGGAGCGTCTTCTTGGTCTTGATCTCGTCAGGCGTGCCGGCGAGGGACTCTTCCGGGGCCTCGGCAACGCGGTCGGCGCCGATGCTCCGGGCGTGCTGGATGGCGATGCTCATCCACGTCGAGTAGGGCTTTAGCGTCGTGTTGAAGGGGGGGACCCAGGTGGTCAGCAGGAGGGCTGCCTGCGCCACCGGCAGCGGCGATCCCTCGGTCTCCATGTCGTACAGGAGCTGCAGAGGGGTGTTAGACGGGGCGCCCGGGCAACGATACATTGGGTCGAGAGGCCTACCTTGGCACGCCGGTGAAACTCGCTGCGGGCTGCCAGAATGCTGGGAAAGCCCAGCGAGTGTATGGTTTCGGCGGACACAAACTGTGACGGTTGATCAGCCATTGTGCGCTAAGATGGACGGGGGGCAGACGATTTACATTGCTGGCCGCAAATAGCATGGACTGAAACAGCAGCAAGGACATCTTCTCCTTGGAGCCGCCGGGGGTCTCGTTCTGGTAGTACATGTCCCAGAAGTCGCCCTCATTCAAGACGCTTATGAAGACATGGACGTGGAGAAAGTAGTGTTCCATGAAGCTGTCGAGGTATGGGCGTGTAGGCACGTGCAGACAGCCCTGGGACTCGAGATAGTTAACATCCTGTTGGGGGATGCTGTGCAGGTTGCCCACAGCCAGGAACGAGTAGCGTGAGTACAGCACAGTGGCGTCCTTGCTGGCCGGGCGCACGCCCACGGCGGGCTCCCTAGACTCCATGGGTTCTGTTGGACCAACCGGGCTGGAGGGTGGTGATGCGGCGGGATGCAGCATGCCCGCCAGGGGCGACCGACCGTGGCTGCTCTCGGGCTTGTCGCGACTGGGGGGTGACATGGCGGACTTGTCTCGGCCATTGGACATGGACATGGACACGGACATGGCGTCTCCAGTACTGGCATTGACACTGTGCTGTTTCTGTACCTGCTGCTGCTGCTGCTGCTGCTGCTGTTGTTGTTGTTGTTGTTGGCGGCTGCCAGTGGAGGAAGAGGCGTTGCTGTGATCGCCGTGGCGACTGCGGCTCCCTGAGACGTCGGCATCGTCCAACAGCTCTAGGTCTTGGATCTGGTCCGGGTTCTGGACGTCTAGAAGTGTGTCTGGGTGCGGAGAAAGGAGGGCGCGGCGGTCAGCGTTGCTGCCGTAGGACAGGGACTGGGTGCGGACACGGGCGGTGGTGGGCTTGACGCGGTTGAAGTCGTGCCATTCACCCCCGTGTCGCTGGCGATTTCCGGTGTACAGTGTATTATGTGACGGATTATAGGACGGAGAGAGGCGGATCGGGGCCGAGACGACGATGCGCGATGCGCGGCCGACGACGAGACAGTTCTTGTGGTCGAGAGAGCAGTTGGTGCAGGGCTGTCCACGCACCGACACGTCGCATCGCACCTTGCGGCTACGACAGGCGATGCAGGCCTTTGCAGCTCGTCGGCGCATGGGCTTCTCCACACTGCTAGCGCTACTGTCTGGTGCCATGACTGTTGTAGGACCACGAAGAAGGGAGAAGGTGGCAGTGGTGAGTGGTTGAGTGGTGACCGGCAAGGGGCGAGAAAGGATTTTCCTCCGAGATACAAGATGGGATCGGGACAGAGAGAGAGAGGACAGGAGGAGGTACGTGAAGACGGCAGGATGAGGAAATGGCCACGAAGAGATTCACCGAATCAAGAGTCTTAGGGGAAGTTACGGGACATTGATGTCTGCTGGGCGAGAAGAAAGCTCTCGTCTGCGGGCACGACCACAATTCCACAGTCGAGCGAGGCACGGGGGCAAAGGAGCAAAGGGGGACTGCTGTGCTGAGGTGCCATGCGAACAGGTAGGGGTAAGGTACGTACGTGCTACCTGCTGTACATACACGTAGACGTGTAATCTCAACAGTATTATCTTCGCAAAGCACTGACTGGATGCTGCGGGAGCTGGTACCTGCCTACAACGAGCGCACCCACTAGACTTAGTGTAACTTCTGGAGGATGCGGGGGTCGAGTGCGGACGGTGTGGAGGAGATGGAGATGCGGACTTCTCGGGGCACTGGGACATTGCGGGGGAATGGGGCAAGGGGTGGAGAACAAGGTACGCTAACAGGCTTGTGGCTTCGTAGCCAGGCTTGCCCGGGATCTCTATCGGCAAGTCACCAACAGTAGGGACCTCACCTGATTGGCCAGATCCAGCCAGGCCGTCCAATGGAGCCAGCTGGCGCGCGTTGCAAGTCTCGGTGCAAAAGACTGGGTGTGCAGGACTGGTTTGGTTCCCTCCACAAGGAGATATATCATCATCAGTTTGGAAGCTACACCTGCCCGTGATCGACGGTGCCCGTGACTCGATTACAATGTGCGTTGCCTCGGGTCCCTTCCTCGCCTTTCAGGTATGCAAGGTACGGTACCTTTAGGTAAGGTAGCTTAAAATACAGGGCCTTCAGCGGGCTTGCTTACCTTTTGCCTAGGCACCTTAGCGGCACAACGGTTCTTGCAGAGGGAACGGTTAATGCGCACCATGAATCCCCACTGCAGGTGTAGATACCCTAACTCGATACTCGTTCCTACCAAGGTCTAGTGCGAATACGGGTGCAGCCTGTTTATCGCAGCGTCCTCCGGTCGCCCCTCCTCAGGCACGTCTACGGCGTCCAGATACCAAGACGCGTCGCCATCCACCTGCGTCTGGCTCCAGCCATTGCCCATCCACCGCAGCGCGTTGCCCGTGCTCCCGGCCTCGTCGGCCAGCGGCTCGTAGTCGTAGTCCTCCCACCGCGGCGCCCGCAGCGCCTCTAGGCAGTGCGGCGTGCTCCCCGGCCACAGCGCCACGATACGCCCGCTGCGACGCCCGCCGCGGTACCACGACGAGCACTCGTCCGAGAACACGGTGCGCTTGAAGTACTCGTCGATCATGGCGCTGAAGTCGGCCACGCGCTGTGCCTTGGGCTCGATGCTTGCGTAGTCCTCCTTCTGCATCTTGCGCACCACCTTGACCACGTAGTCGCCCAGCGACTCCAGCACGATGGTCAGGCTGCCCACGCCCACGCCGCAGTTGGGGCCGCCGACCATGAGGAAGTTGGGGAAGCCGTCTACGGCCACGGATAGGTAGCTCTCCATGTACGGCTGCCACCGCTGGCCCAGCGTCATGCCGCCCTTGCCCACGACCTCGAACGTCGGCGGTGCATCTGTCTTGAAGCCCGTGGCGCATATGAGCGCATCCAGCTCGATTTCCTCGCCCGACGCGAGCTGCACGCCCGTCTCGGTGATGCGCCCGATGGCTGTGTTGATGACCGTGACATTGTCCTCGCTCAACGACTCTAGATAGCCCGGGCCCGGCGTCAGCCGGCGGCAGCCCGGCGCGAAGCTTGGGATCATGCTCTTGAATAGGTCCGGCCGGTCCTTCAGCCGCTGCTTCATGTCGAGCTCGAACATTTCCTTGCTCGCCAGCTGCAACTCGGTGCCGCGCAGCACGATGGGGTAAGCCATGTTGGAGTCCGTCTCAATCACCTTGCGCATCTTGTAGTACTGGTCCGGGTGGCGCGCCATGCGCTCCTGGTGCTTGCGGCTGAACTGGGTGTCGTGCACATCCAGCCCCAGCTTCGTCATGGCATGGTCGCCAAACTTGGCCGCGATCCACGTCGGCGACCGTGCGAACGACCACAGCTTGACGCCTTCCAGTGCTCGCACTTTGGGCACAATCTGGATCGCACTCGAGCCGTTCCCGATCACCCCGACGCGCTTGTTGCGCAGGTCCACACTGCAGTCCCGGGTGTCAGCGCCTGCCAGGCCATGAACGGAAGCTGCTCGCTGCTCACCTCTCGTCCCAACTGGCTGAGTGCATCAGCTTGCCCTTGAAGTCCCAGAGGCCGTCGATCTTGGGCCACGAAATGTCGTTCAGCCCGCCACGCGCAGACACGAGCACGTTGGCCGTCTTGTTGAACACCTCGCCCGTCACGAGGTTCTTTACCTGGACGTCCCTAGCACTCAAGTGTTAGTATGACTGCATGCACCACGCCCTCTCCCAAGCCGCTCCTCTGCGACGCCGTCACTACTAACCAGGTCTTAGTCTCGCCATCCCACACACATCGCTGAACCTCGTGGCATGTCTTGATGTGACGCTTCGCCCCAAATCTTGTTGCCACGTCATCCAGGTATGCGCGAATCTCTGAGCCCGGAGCGTACAGAGAGGACCAGTAGGGGTTGGGCGCGAACGAGTATTGGTATGAGTACGCTGGAGGAGGTCAGTGCGAAGTCCTTGAATGCCGGTGACGCGCCTGGGGACCTACAAGGGATGTCGCACGCAACTCCTACCAGCATAACGCATTAGTTAGGGTAGCTCGGATATGTACGTTATTCGTCGTACATTTGGGGGCAGGTTCTCACCCGGGTATCGGTTCATCCACCTATTAACTTGATGATTAGATACCTGTCCCAGAAACAGTTCTCTTCAAGGCAAAACTAATACCGATGGCACTTACCAAACACCGCCGACGCCTTCGTTCTGCTCATAGACATTCACCTCGACATTCTTTAGTCTCTGGACGAGCCTGCATAGCATCAGCACTACATACTTGCCCATGTGCAAACAGCACCTTCTCACCTGATGGCCGTGTATATCCCAGAGTATCCCGCACCGACCACAACCACGGACAGTGGCCGTTGGTTCTCAATCGGAGTCTCCTTCAGCGTCAAAGCATTGTCGCCATTGCTAGCCATTGTATTCTTGGAATGCAGCGCAGGAATACGGCCTGGTTGTGGTGCTGTCAGAGGTGGCAATCACTTAGAACTACCGAACGTGCGAATAAGTGCGCGTGGATAGGATGGTGCAAACTGGAGGAAACGAGACTTGACGTGTACTCCGTTTATGTCTACACTGAGCATCATGAGAGACAGGGCATCGCAAACATACATACTCGACACCGCACCAAAGGAGCAAAGGTGTATAGGTACGTACCAGGTAGACACGCTAAGGTAGCCTGCCATTACAGACCGACGCGCGGGAGCTAATGGTTACCCCGGACCATACACGCTATCGGGCTGCATCTTGGGAAATGCCGAGGCGAATCCACCAACCTCGGACAATGATCCATCGGGACGCCGCTGAAACTTGTAGCATGTTCAGACTTTGGTTCTCACCGCCCCGGCCGAGCTTCACGGCAAGCTCTCTTGCCTTGCTTCTTCGGCCTTTTGATCCGAAAGGTGGCAGTTGGAACGCCAAAGCTGCTAGGTATCTCTCTAGTCCTCACGACGACCGTCGGGACTCTGTGCTGATTCCTCGCCATCTAGAGAACTCTCACAGTCTTCACCCGCAGCCTGCTTGCTAACTGCCTTGAATTTTTATTTTCCCATACCACCTCATCTCATACCCTGATACGCCTACCTCCCAAGTTCGTCCATCCCACAATGGTCTTCAAACCCCCCAACTGGGTGCCTGATCTCCCCTTCAGTGAGCCGGTCGTCCTTCATTGTCGTGGTGATAGCCCCCTGACATCGACAATCAACAGGCCCTCCCGACGATGTCTCGCTCTGTGACTTCATGTACAGTGATGGTGGCCGTCGTCCGCAGCCGCTCGACAAATGCCGCAACCCCTTCACCTGTGGCCTTTCTGGGAGGACATACACAACTGCTGAAGTCAAGGGCCGAGTGGAATCCCTTGCTCGCGCCCTCGGCGCCGCCACAGGATGGGCACCTGATGAGGGCACAGAGTGGGACAAGATGGCGTGCATCTTCTCCAGCAATGCTGTTGACTATCTCACCGTCGCTCACGCCGTCCACCGCCTCAATGGCATTCTGACACCGGCCAACACCGCCTACAGCGCCGCCGAGCTGGAGCACCAGCTCCGCGCCACGCACGCGACCGTCATGTTCACTTGCGTCTCGCTTCTATCCGTCGCCCTTCCGGCAGCCAAGGCCGCGGGTATCCCCAGGGAGCGCATCTTTCTCGTCTATGTGCCTGAAACTGACACAGGAGCTCGACTTCCTGCACATGAGGGTCTGGTCACTGTCGAGAGTTTGATCGTTCGGGGACGCTTGCTGCCCGCGCTGCAACCGCTGAAGTGGACCAAAGGGCAGGGCGCTCGCCAGACTGCCTTTGTGAACTTTTCTAGCGGAACTTCAGGTCTCCCGGTGAGCCTAACCGCATCCCTTGTGTCTTTCGCTTGCGGCTTTGGGGACTCGCTTCTGACTTGTTTCTGTCGTGTCCTGCAGAAAGGTGTCATGGTTTCGCATCACAATGTGATCAGCAACTGTTTGCAGATAGCGACATACGAATCGGTTGGGCGGGCGAAGAACAAGGTCACAACGCAAGTGGCGATTGGTGTGCTCCCATTCAGCCACATCTACGGCCTGGTCGTCATAACCCACTTGAGCATGTGGCGTGGCGACGAGGTGATTGTGCTGCCCAAGTACAGCTTGCTAGGAATGCTGTCCGCCGTGCAGGAATACAAAGTCAATCAGCTGTTCGTGGTACGCTTGAAGCGACGCATTGACCGCTTTACAGCCGTTAAAGGTAGCTGACCATGCCACTTTGATAGGTACCGCCGATTGCCATCCAGATGGTGAACAACGCCGAAAAGTGTCGACAGTTCGATCTTAGCAGCGTCCGATCTCTAAACTCTGGTGCCGCGCCCCTTGGTTTAGAATCCATCGAACAGCTCCGGGTCTTGGGGGGGGAATGGAATATAGGTCAAGGCTATGGTACTTTTGAAGCACACTCGCTATCCCCTCATTCTCACCAGGGTGTGAACTTTACTGACACAGGCGCTAGGGTTGACCGAGAGCAGCACGGCCATCTGCGGCACTAGTGAGCATGATATAATGCCCGGAACCTCGGGCTCGCTCATGCCCTGGACAACGTGCAAGGTCATCGACGCCAATGGCAACGAGGTTACGGAATACGACACTCCGGGAGAGCTCTATGCAAAGTCCCCCAGCGTCTGCCTGGGCTATCTGGACAATACTCGCGCGACGGCCGAGACGTTTGTCTGGCTCGATGACGGGCGCTACCTTCGCACAGGTGACGAGGTCGTGGTGCGAAAGTCCCCGCAAGGAAACGAGCACATAGTGATCGTGGACCGGATCAAGGAGCTCATCAAGGTCAAGGTTGGTGCAGCCGTTGCTTCCATGAGCCGCTTGGCAAGGTGACTGACCTTTCCACTAGGGACAGCAGATCGCCCCAGCCGAGCTCGAGGCATGCCTCCTCGCCCATCCCTATGTGGCTGACTGCGCCGTCATCGGCGTCAACCACGAGTACACGGGCGAGACTCCCAAGGCGTTTGTGGTGAAGTCGGCCACGGGGAAGTCAGTGAGCGATGAAGACGCGATCGTGGCTCTGAAAAAGCACGTCGCCGACAACAAGGCTTCGTACAAACAGCTACACGGCGGTATCGACTTCATCGATGTCGTCCCCAAGAGTCCCAGTGGCAAGATTCTGCGGCGCCTACTGCGAGATGCGGAGAGGGCGAAGACGAAAAAGACGGGGCCCAAGATCTGATCTATTGATCCTTGCGCCCGATAATTTTACACTCTCTGATAGATTCATCGAGCGGAGCAGAGAAATTAGTGTTATGAGTTAGAAAAGTACACAAAATCACCTCCCTCAAACTTAGTTTGCCACATACTTGCGGTGTTCTCAACCACAAGTAGAAGCTTAGGACTAGCTGGCTGGGTGTGCACTACACAAGCCCCGGCCTCAGTCCGGTCATCGTGGCATTCCTCAAGTCGACCTAGAGAACATCAGCAGGTAGATTGCACAAGGTAAGGTCATGTGCTCAGGTCACGAGCACCATAAACATGCATCATGGCCGGGCCACCCGTCGGTATGCCTAGAGGTAGGTAGGTCAATAAGCTAAGGTACCGTAGGTAGACCCGCAATGGCTTCGTACATTGTACAGCACATGTACATGCTAGTGTGCGGTAAGGTACGTGGGCCCCGCTCCAGCCAAGGCGCCACGACTTGATGTCTGACCAGGGCCCTCGGCAAGCTAGCGCTGCCTTGCCGAGGGCTATCCAGCCGAGGGCGGGACCGAATGCGGGATAGTGGGCACCGGAGCCAGCCCGGACCCCTGAAAATCCGGGTGCTCGATTGTGTGTGGGGAAAGCACCGTGGCATATGCTGCCGACACGTATACGACGCTTGTTTGGTGAGTGTATAATACATACAAAATGCGGCAAATGTCACTGCCTCCCAGTTTCTCAATGCAGCAAGTAGAGTCAAGCAGCGAAAAGTACCTAGGTCTACAGGGTAGTTCACAGTTGCATACCTAGCGTTAGCCCACTCACGCCCGCTTCCTCCGGACCAGTCGTTCATCATGGCTGCAAGCAAGCCGGTTGAGTTCAAGACGTACGATGGCCTCACTCTGCGAGGCGACTTCTATTCAGTCGGCGAGAACAAACCATGCATCATCATGAGCAATGGCGTGAGTACCTCCCCTTAAGCTACCCTGTCTCCCGCTCGATCCCAGGCAAGCCGTCTAACCACCGCACAGTTCTCGGGGCGGAGAACACACTATCTGCCCGACTTCGCGGCCCGCTTCCAAGCCGCCGGATACGGAGTACTGGTCTACGACAACCGGTGCTTGGGAGAGAGCGACGGCATGCCTCGCCACGAGGTTGATCCCCAGCTGCAGACACGCGACTACTTCGACGCCTTTGTCTTTGCCGCTAGCCTCCCGGAGGTCGATGCCACCAAGATTGTGTACTGGGGCACCAGCATGTCCGGCGGCGTCGCCCTGTGTGCAGCGGCCGTCAACAAAGGAATCAAGGCCGTCATCGCGCAGGTTCCCTTCATCTCGGGCGAGTGGATTTCGAAGGTGGAGGGCGGAGATCCCGTAGCTTTGCTCATGGAGCGTGCCAGGCGCGCCAACACCGGAGAGCCTACCTTGATCCCCGTCTTCCCCGAATCGGCTGAAGAGGTCGTCAGCGGCACGACCAAGGCAGTGCTGAAGGACACGGGCGCTCCCGGATTCACGGCCGAGCTGACCCGCCGAGGCATAGAGTATGACAATGTGACCACGCTCCAGAGCCTAACGTATAGCTCCATGCTTGAGCCGTTGTCTATCATGCACCGCATCGCCCCGACCCCGTTGCTCATCATCGCGGCGGGCAAAGATGTCACGACGCCCACCCACCTCCAACTGACGGCCTACGAAAAGGCTCTCGAGCCTAAAAAGCTACACATCTTCCAGGGCGCCGGCCATTTCGACCTATATGCAGGAGAAAACTTCAGGAAGAACACGGATGTCCAAGTGGAGTTCCTAAAGGGCATTTTCAATGAGATTTAATAGAAGGGGTAGAATATGATACGCGATAAATACAGGAGATTGCTAGAATGGTCTGTTGCTACAAACTCCTACGTTAGATTACCTGCAATTACACAGTGTTGGCCCTATTCTCGAACAGTTGACTTCCCTGCATAGTACGAGCTATCTTCAAAGTACCTCGTATTAGTTCCTGTTTCGGTCGCGTTGAGGCAGACCGAAATAACAAACGGCTGGGGGAGTGACTCCAGTTGCTTCTCAAGGTCGAACTATGTACGCCGGTTGCCGGAGATCATTCCACGATGTTAACTTTAGTTGAGGCAATGGTCAACGTCGCGCGGAATACACGCCTGCATGAGCCGCTAGCCACTCTGACTCATGGATGGTCGAAACAAATGCAGAGATCACTAATGTATTGGCAGCATTTTGGTGGCTAATGGGCTCGTTCCGGACTGTATAGCGGGAACTGGAAAGAAGGCATATCCTTAGCCCTCTATGTCGGCGTGCGGAGATTACGTGTATCAGCTCGTTAAGGTAGCTCATTATTGGTACAACAAAGGCGTTAGGGGCTAACCCGGAAAACAGAGTATTGCATATACGCTACCGAGCTATCCGTACTAAGACTAGATAGCTTGTTCCCAATCCGCCGCCATCAACTTGCGTCCTAGATACATTATCCCTCTATTAGGCGATCGACTATGCTGTATAGGGTCCCGGTTTGGAGCTTTCGTGTCTGGTTCATTCTGCCCATGTTTTATAACAAGTTTCCTGCGTTGAGGGATGCCGCTTACACCCTTGGGTGCTCCCAGTCCACGCCAACACAGGTTGACATATACATCGGTACGTCGGGGACCGTTTCATGTTAGATGGCAGAGACAACATATGCCTGCATGGAGCCCCTAGCCAGGCGGGCACGGCTACGAGGGATAACTCCTCACGTATTCCATTAGTCTAGCGAGATTTGCTGGCAAGCAAGCGCTTATCTTGTGTGAAGGATGTAGTTAAGCCGAGGATACTATCCATACCGAAGGTCAATCCGCAGGGAAGCCAACAGGCTATTAGCTAGTAGTTAGCCTTTAAGGTGATCTGGAGCAGGCGCATCTGCACGTCGACTCGAGGAGAAGCTTGCTCCGCGTTCGAATATCACAAGGGCCACGACCCGATGTATGGTGACTAGCGGTTTACGGATGCCTGCTACAGCTTCTAGCCACTTCAAGGGTCATTGAGGAGATGCGGTGGCGGAGATGATTGACGTGTTGGCGATATTCTGGTAGTCTCAACGGGCCACCGCTACACGGGTCCACCGCTCCGCGAAATGGCCCAGCCCACCTCAGCGAGCTTCTCCGGTGTCGCCGGCATGGCGTGCTTGTAGTGGCAGTTACGGCCTGAACTTGTAGGTGCCGTCGGTGCACCCAGTGGCGGCAGTTGTCACCTTTCTTGCCCGGGCCGGGGGAGGAGGTGGATCGGTGGGTGAGGGTTGAGGGAGCCTGAGGCAAGTGTCTTAACGCAACACCGTAGACCGATGCCATGGTGGGAGCACGACGTTGTTCACCGCTTGTTCCCACCACTCTACTGTATCTACGTATGCAGCAGTCTTACGCCTTGGCATGCACCATCGTCATAACGATACCCTTTCCACAGTATTGTCTCTCAATTTCATGTTTAGCGAGAGCGAGAAGCTAATTCAAGATCAATCTTATTCGGGATCAACCTAGAAAAACAGATCCTGATCCGAATTTGATTTCCAGGGTCGCTCCCGGTCATATCAGTCTGTGGTCAAGTGCCTGAATAGTGGGCGGCCATGTATGTCAAGATGACGCCGCACAACAGTATCGTCCTGCCCTTTAAACAACGTGGGTCCGGACGGCAATAGGAAGAATGGAAAGTGTTGGAAAGAATATTCGAGGTGCATACGGAAGGACAAGAAAGAAGGGCTGGGCAGTAGTTGAGGGCCGGTCGAAAGAGATTGGACGTGCTAGACTCCTCAACCATCGATTACGAGGACGATCCTGAAGGCTAGGAATGCTGGTCAGCCTAGATAGGTACGCCGTGGACGGTGAGACAGGCTGAAGTCAAGCTAGTGCTAACCACATATCTAAGGGCTAGTCTATCCGGATAAAGAACTGGATCTGTCAAGGAGATGCCGGATGCATAACCTACTATGTTGTAGATGTCTCCCAGCCCGTTAGTATTGCCACTTGGAATGTTTTAAGAAGGATATGTTCTCAGAGAGCGCCACCTATTCTAAAAGTCCATGATATTCCGCTTGGAATGTATCAAGAGAGAAGCGTGCCTCCTACCAATGAAAGAAATGAGTCCTCACTCCCCAAAAGAAAACACTTGAAAGGAAAGAATTTCTGATACATACTGGACTGCTGCTCCCCTATATGACGAAGGCCGAGTCTAGGATCAAAGAATTGACATCATTAACCACAATTATCCAACGAAGTCCAAACCCCATCTACATTATCCAGCAACGGGACTATGCCGACCGACGGCGTTGCTACTCCTACGTCCGATCCCACGGCTACTGGGCTTGAGCTTGGTCTAGCCAGCTTTGCTACCAATCCGCCGACAGCGACCGGCCTCACCGTCACGACTTGCGACGGAGTGTTCGATGGCAATCACATCGCACTATCTGCAGGCAAGGGGGTAACCTTTCTTTTCAGCCTAGACCAAAGCACCTTCACCAAGACTCCGACCTTACGAGTCTTTGGACTCGCGTCTCGCAACGACCCTACCGTAGGGAACTCGCCCATCACCTTGACCGTGAATGGGCGCGCCATTGTCTCTGATTATGCGATGCCTGGCCAGGGATGGGGTCCTGAGAATGCCTCTTTCCAGATCCCGCCGGCGTACCTCGTCCCCGGGACCAACGCAGCCACACTGCAGGTTGCACCCGACGCCGCCCAAAACTTCTGCCTCTACCAGCTCGCGGTCGACTTGACTCCTGGTCCTTATACCGGGGATACCTTGGAAGCCAACCTACGCACTAATCCCGTCACCTTGAGCCCTGGTTTGAGTGTCTCGGCCAATAGTGCTGGCGGCTTCGTCAACGGCTGCTCGTATTACCCGGCTGGCGGGGCTCTCTCCGTCGTGTTCTCCTTGACCGACGCCAACGCTCGCAATGACGAGGTGCGCATCAAATTGACTGGTTTGGTCTCGCGCAACGGTGACCAAGTCGGTCATGCCCCCATATCCGTGACCATGAATGGTCAGAATGTACTCGCAGATTACACGGTGCCTGGCAACGGCTGGGCACCGACTCCATTCGAGATTCGGCCCCCGGCGGAGTTGTGCGTCCCAGGACCAAACACTGTGACTGTGAGCGTAGCCAGCGACGCCACGACCTCTCTCTGGCTCTATGATCTGGTCATTCAGAAGGCCGAGTACTATCAGTCTCTCGGCACCGCAGACTTCACGACCCAGCCCCCGAGTGCTACTGGCTTGACTATCGACCGCTTCGAAGGTCGCTCTGACTATAATCGCCTCGACCTTGACTCAGGGAACGTCGTTGAGGTGACGTTCAACAGCCCAATGCCAATGCTCACAATGTTCGAGTTCGATGCCCTGGTGGCGAGAGCCGCCGGCCGCGATGGTTACGCTCCAATCACCGTGACGGTCAACGGCACGTCCATCATCAACGACTACACGATAGCCGGTGACGGCTGGAACTACACGGAAAGTTGTTTCATGCTCCCGCCTGCCTTGGTCCGTACCGGTGCCAATCAAATCAGTATACAGGTGTCCCAACACAGTCGAACTCTCCTCTGGCTGAGAGCCATGCGCGTCCGGGCTCTGCTCAATGGCCCGGCCGTGCGCCGCGAATTGGCAACCTCTGTACCCTGTTACCGTGCCCATGGTCAGATCTCTTCGGTGCCTCTGATGCTCCTCATCTGCAGACCCTCGTCGGCCTTGGGCATCGTCAGCAGCATCAATGAGTTTGCGGGCAACGCAACGATCACCGAAGCTATCGGCATACTCGATTCCGCGGCAGACGACATGATCTGGATGCAGTCCGCCATCACTGCGGCTCTGGCTGGAACGAATGCAGTCGTGCTTGCGGGCTCCGAGATCGCGGCCGGGACACCGCAGGCCACGGCACTGACCAATTACTTGGGCTATGTCATAGGACGTTGCCAACAGGAGAGTCGCCGACTGACCTGCGCGCTAAATGACACCCCTTTGGATTTTGTTTATACCTACGGCTGCAATGTACTGTCAGATATCCACTCGCGTCAGGCCTTGATCACCACGGTATTCGAGAAGGGTGGCGGATTTTGGTTTACCGATCAGAACGGCGATTCCAGTACTGAAAGTTGTGAAAGACAGGGAGTTTGAACGGAAAGGAACAAGGAGACCCCGCATATAAGGAAGTCTCCCCTATCTACAACTATTTATGTTTTAGATTCTTTGAACACACTGAAAGAATACGAGGTTAATTCCCTTGCTTTTCCCTATCTAATATAGCTAAAATGCTAGTTTGACAACGAGGTCGTTCAACTTGGCATCATCACAAAACGTCACGCCTCCCAAAGCCCATCTACTAGGAACCCGGCCATAGCAATCACCGTTGCTTAAAAATCGATTCCCGCGCAAAAGCTGCGAAGCAGGGGGTTCCAATCGCTCGAAGCACACCCTTTGCGGGAGTGCCATACCCAGCGCTCCCCGTCCTCAGACCCGCCACAGATCCAAACCATCGAGCCAGCAAACAGCAATCCCTCTTACATGGTGGATCGTTTAATAAAACTGGGCTGATCACGATCCGGGGAGCGGCGCGTGGTGTGCGGTACTTTCAGTCGTACCGGTCGGTTCTGCTACCGGCTTGATGCTGCGAAATCCGTCTCCGACGGTCTGAGTCTGTCCGTCTCTTTCAAGACATGTCGCAGAAGCAAGTGAGGTCTGAGGTATACGAGATCCTAGACGTGGAGTCCAAGGCTACTGGTGAAGTATGAACGCCCAAATGTGCAGTTGTTCTGTGCGAAAAGACGGAAGCTACTGTCCCAGCAGCGGACCATCGTCGAGGTGCATACCCCTTGCCTGAAGCCCTGCGCTGTGCTCGTAGAGGTGGTCAGCCGGTGCCAGCCATGCATTCCACCGGCGCCAGTTATGCATTCCCCCGGTACCAGCCAAGCATTCCACCACCCTTGCCCGAAGGCTGGACATAGACGAAATGGTATCGGTCTTCTTTGCATTTATCTGTCTTCCATAGCCCTCTCCACCGATGGAAGTTCCCTCCTCCTGCCGCAACCAAGCTGCTTACTCCCATGATCAACCTCCTGTGAGTAGGTGCCATAGTATCCAGGAGCTAGAGCAGCGATCCGCAAGTCAGGTCACCCGGCCCCCTTCTAGGGATTTCCATAATGGAGACGCGGACATTCCTCCACGTCATATATGCCGGCCGCGGCGATGCCTTCATGGTGGAGTACCTCGACAATACTGTGGCTCCCAATGTGAGGCGTCTGATTATGGTCGACGGCGGCCCGACCAATTACCACTCGGGCATGGGGGCCATCAGGAGGGAGCCCGGCAATCTCCAGCCGCCATCGTCGCCTTATTACCGGTATCTCATATCCACGTGCGAAAGCATCTGGCACCGCATCGGTGCTCACGGTTCCCTGTTTACACCCGATGCCATGTGGATATCGCACCCCGACCAGGACCACTACGGCGGCCTAATCCAGCTGCTGCTGTCACAGCTGCCCAACCGCCGCATGACATTCACGGGCCCCATATACGCGCCCTTCCTCGTGGGCAGCAGCGGCTCGGCCGTGATCGACACCAATCTAAAGCTGCTTGGATTTACCGCCATATCTGGCGCCGAGGACAGCTTAGGCTTCACGGTCGACTTCCCGTCTATCACGGGCACTGACGAGATGATCACGTACAACATCCCGCCGTCGGCACCAGGGCCACGGCCGCCGCTCGGACGCATCTTTAGCCCAGACGAGATGCCGAACAACTTGGGCAGCGTGCTCATGCGGCACGACGTATTCAGCGCGGGCGCAACGATCGAAAGCCGCATCTACTTCACGGGGGACGGCGTGGGGTTCATGATCGAGCCAAACGTGTCGGCGCTGGCCCCGGTCGGGGAGGACCCGTCGAAGCCACCCATCTCTATCTACAAGATCCAGCACCACGGCAGCCTGCGCAACTCGCAGGCGACGGAGACGAGCACCACGGTGTCGACGGGCGTGGCCTACGAGGCGCAGCTGCTGGGAGTCCTGTACTGGCACTTTAACGGCCCCCGTGATCGGAGCAGGCTGCCCTATTATGATATCTCGCCGGACGTCGATGACTATGACCTCCAGCGCCTGTACGAGGCGCTTGTTGCGTACTGGCCGACGACCGGCCTGCCGGATATGCACAAGACTTCTTTGGAGCTGGTCAAGCGCAACGACGCCTATGTGCGGCTGGCGCTGGACCCAGACACGGAGAAGATCCAGCCCTGGGACGACGTCATCTGGCGGTGCTGGAACAAATTCAAAACGGCCATTAACTCGCAGGTGCCGGACAACCCGTATTTTTTCAAACGCGACGGTAGGCGGCGCTTCTCGCGCCGGTGGTGGGAGTTGTACTGCCGCGACAATGTCTGGAAGGACAAGTATTTGTCGGTGCTGACGACCATCCGCGTGCGCCAGTTCTTCGCCAGCTTCGTGGCCAACTCCTACGTCGTATCGTGTAACGGCTCCTACGGCCACGTGTCGGCCGAGACCATCGTCGGTCTGGCCTGGGCCCTGGCCGGCCGCAGCCAGGCGGCCACGCTGTACGTCACTGACGGCGCCTCGGTCGACGTGTCCAAGATCCAATTCATCTGCGAGTCGGCCGGCATAGTGATGAGCGCACTTTTCGGCGCGGCAGCGCTCAGCGTCCGCTTCCTCTCTGGCGTGAGCGTCTTCATGACGCTGGACGCCGGCGTGGGCGTGGCCAGCGGCGCCAGGGACATCAACGGCGTGACCGCTCTCATGGATTCGACGGCCGCCTCCGCCAACCTCTCCTTCCTGCGGGGAGAGTACAATCAGGACAAGACGGTGTTGCCTGAGCGGTCGCTGGGCAACAGCACGTTCGTCATTGCGGCCCAGCCCGCCGCTGGCACCTGGGTTTCGCTAGACATCGACACTGCCACGATGCTGCCCGTCTTAAGACTAGCCGAGGTGCAGTTGCGCGTGCTCGAGGCTTGGGAGGCGGACCTGTCGCAGTTCAACAACCTGCAGCTGTCCGCTACAACTGGGCCGAAGAGATCAACCGACATCTACTATAGCAAGGAGGTCGTCAAGACCGCCGGCTGGTACCAGATCCTGTGGCAGAACGACAAGTTCGACCAGTACTCTATCTACGTTGCCCCCGACAATACCTTCGGCATCTACCCTGTAGCCGCCATCCCGGCTGGCATGGTGCCGCTGCCGTTCCAGGCTCAGCTTATCCCGACGCCGGCAACTGATATCATTCTTTCACGGACCCTTTTTCAACGGCAGCCCGTCCCGAAGGTCAATGACACCGCTAGGTCTCTCAGGCAGTACCTCATCGATGCCTCGATCCCTATCACGCCCACATTCGCCACGTCCGACTGCCTCGCCGCCATAGTCGGTGACGACAACTACCGGGGGCTCGGCCTATCGTCCCCGACCTTCCTCACCGCCGTCCTAGGCCTACTACCCGACCTCGACGCCTCTATCGTCCGCTACGACTACTCCGGCTCCTCCTCCTCCTCCCCTATCGAGCTCGCCGCCACCGCCGCCGCTCTCATCCTAATCCCCCCACCCGGCGGTTTAGTCCTCACCATCGACAACACGCCGATCCAGGTGTCGTCCGTGACCACCAAGGTGCAGTGGCCGGAGAATGCCGACCCCACGCTGTCCGTGTCCGTGACCATCGCCGGCTCGTCGGGGGTGAGCGTGACAGTGGCTCGGAGCGTGCTGCACGCCCCGCGCACCGCCGGCCTGGGCCGATTCCTGTCCCAGCTGGGGTTCGCCGCGTCCGCGGCGCAGACGCTGACTGCGGGGGCCCTGCTGGCTTGTCTGATGGGCAATGAGGACCGCATGCTGACTAAGATGGCCCGGGTGCCCTGCCAGGTCGCGGTCAACGGCCTCATGCTCTGGAAACTTAACGTCGCAGCCAGCTGGGTGGACGCGGACCGCACCCCGCTCGGCGGCGTGGCCGTCCGCGAGGCCCTGCTGGTGGCGGCACTACCCTCATCCCTGAGCCTGGAACTGGCCGGGGTGGCCCTAGCCGTCGACGAGGTGTCATTCACGCTCAGGGACGCTATGATGGCGTCGGAGAGGCTAACCCTCGCCGGCACCGCCATCATCTCCACACCGCCCTCGTCAGGGGGTGTGGTAACCGCCACCCTGACGCTGGCGGCGGATCTCGAGCAGGAGGTCACCCACCTGACCTGCGCGCTGCAGGTCGGCACCTCGGGCATCCCGGACTTGGTGAGGTTCCTCCCCTCCGGGGCGGACGGCCTGGGTACTGCGGTTGTGCCCTTCAAGGCGTGCCCGCTGTCGACGCTGACGACCTCGGGCGCCGGGTTCGTGGTGTCGCAGCCGGTAGCGGCCACGCAGACGTACACGCTCGAGAGCGTGTTCGCTGCCACCAGCTTCGAGGACTGGAAGGAATTCCTACCGGCGGACTTCCCCATGCCGAACGGCGTCGAGTTCTCCATCCTGCTAGAGTTGCTGTATCCCCTGGACGCCGACAGGAGGACGGTTCGCGCAGCCGTTGACTTCCAGGCACCGATCACGACGGGGGCAGATCCGAAGGTGATCGAGGTGGTGTTCGTGGCGCAACCACTCATGACGGGTGGGGGAGACTACGAGTTCCGCGTCGGCTTGGGGAGCGCCGCTAGTTCTGCGCCTGCGAGTCTGTCCGAGATCCTGACGGGGATACACATGGGTGATCTGGTCTCGGCCGTCGGCGGAGCTATTCCGGCGGTGAGGGACGTCCTAAATGCTGTCAGCGTCAATACCATCTCGGCGTCTGTCGTCCGTGACGGCGCCTCTGGAGCGTGGTTGTTTGGCGACTGGTTGCTGGATGTTAACATCAGCTCTTGGGAGGTTGTATCTGGCATCCTGACGATAGACGACGCGAGAATCCGCTGCTCCCGGCTGGCGAGCGAGTGGACTTGTGAGGCGGATGCGTCTTTCACCGTGGGCGACCAGTTTCAGACCGATGTCGCGTTTCGAGTGCCGACAAAGATCTTACCAGGTGAGTTATTATCATGAGTCCCTTCCCCCAGCACCTTTGCATTGACTGCCTGGAAGAAAGTTGGAAACTGACTCGAGAAAGGTTACATCTCTATCGAAAACCCGAATGGCTTGAGTGGGACGCAGATACTTAAGGCTCTCGACTTGCCAGACCTCAGTGGGGTTCCTGTGGTTGGCACTCTGCTAGACACCGTCGTCTCTAAGGCGAGCATAACGCTGGGCTACAAGAAGGTGGTAGGCGGCAAGCCCGAAGTCTCAAATAGCCTCAGTGTCCTAGGAGGGGCGATCCAGATGGGCTCGGACACTCTGAGCATCGGTTTCATCCACCTCGCAGCTGTCCAGGTCAGCCTCACGTATAAGGGTGCCTATGACCCGCTTGGGAAGAACAGGGAGCAGAAGCTGTTCAGCGTCGAAGCTAGTCTGGTCAACAGCACTTTCAATGTTGACCTTTTTTACGAGGTCCAGCTTTTCTACGACAGCCTCCTAGAAACGATAACGGGGTCCATGCGACCCTTAAAAGCCACCACCGTGGCTCAGACTGTCAGCATGTTGCTCGGAGGCGTGAACATTCCGAACGATCTGCTGCCGCTCGTCGGGACCCTCAACATCGACGTCGTGTCTATCACACTCAGCTCGGTGGACTTTTCCGTCAAGGCGTTTACCGTTTCGCTGGATGCTGGTGCGTCGGTCAACCTTGACAAGGTACAGCTATCCTCTTTGAGCTTGGTGTACACAGCCGCAGCTCCGGTTCAGGGACAACAGCCAGGCGTCGATGAGTCATACGTGCTGTTAGCTCACATCACAGGTGACAAGGCTCAAGCCGATATATGTATCAGCTGCATCAAGGAGACTCCCGTTCCTCCTCCTACCCCAGCCCCTCCCTCTCCGCCTCCTACGCCTAGCACTGCCGTACAGCATTCGAGTGAGTCAACAGACTCGCCACCGACGGTAACGAAGTTCACAGCAACGCTGAAGGAGACCAAAGGTGGTCTGTGTACGCTGATCGGGCTAATGGGGCTCTTCGGTATCTCCAAGCCAACGTATTCCTCGCCAGACGGCCTCAAGACGGACTTCTTCGACATCAGGGTCGTCGACACCAGTGCCGAGGTGTCACTCATCGCCGGTAGCACCGCTTCCGGGGTCCAGCTCGAGAGCCTGAAGATCTTCGTGCGGACGTGCGGGAGCCTCACTATTCTCGACACGCCACCTATCATTCTCGACATGGTGCAGTTCGAGCTCAACTACAACCGGACGGGCACTACTACCGGTGCAGTCTCGGGAGGCGTGGCGATCGGGCTCTCGGACGAGACGACACTTTATATCTGGGCGCAGTACGACGGCACCTCCTATACAGGTACTGCCTCGCTGCTACCCTCCTCCGCCCCAACCAAGGCGATCGACTTCCGGACCATGGCCGTCCGGTGGCTCCAGCCGGCCGACTATCAAATGCCGACAGACCCGGCGCCGCCGGCCTCGCTGCCCTGCACCGCCTTCGCTGCGATACTAGTCCCGCACGTCTCCTTCGAGGTAGCGGGCTACACCGCGGCTACGGACTGGTCCTTCACCGTCGCCGGCGTAGACGTAGCCATGACAGGCGTCGGCGGCCGCGTGCTCATTACTCAGGACCAGGCCACCAAGACGAGCTCCTACGCCGCCTACCTGTACGGCGACCTCTCTTTCGTCGGCTTCGGCTCTTCCGCCGCCGGGTCCGTGGCGCTACGTATCGGCAAGGACCAGCCTACCATCTTGACCGCGAAGCTGACCCCCTCGGCATCCCTCGGCAGTGTTGGTACGCCCACACAGATGGCGGACTTGACGACCCAGTTAGGCGACGGCACGGACTCGGCGTGGTCGGCGCTGCTGCCGGCGGGCACTAACCCCATAGCGTACGGCGACTACGTCTTTCTCTGGGTTGACTTCGCGGCAAGCAAGTTTGCTGTCTTCGGCTCCGTGCAGAATATGGGCAGCGGCGTGCTGCTCGGCCGCCCCAAGTACAGCGGTACGGGGCGCAGCTGGCTGTTCAGCCTCGCCAGCACGGACGTGAAAACCCTGCTTCCGAGACTGGGCGACGTGCTAGTGGCCTTCAACTTCGTCGAGGTCGGCGCGGAGCTTTTGGCCCTGGACGGGTCCGTACTCAGCCTCAAGGCGGACCTACAGGAGATCGCCACCGTCGCGGCCGAGGAGGGGGTCACGATCACGAGCGCGGTGCCCACGCTGGCCAGTTTCGGCACCCGGAGCCTGATGCCGGGCATGTCGCTATATGCGGTGGTGGACCTAGCCGGATCCAGCGTCTTAAGCTCCATCCTCGGCCTCGGCGCGAATGACAAGCGTTCGTCGGCGATCACGCTGTCGGCCCTGCTGCTGAAGGACGACCCGGGGTCGTCAACGTTCGGAGTCACCCTCGATCACTTCCAATTCCTAGGAGGAGCGGTGGTAGTGACTGCTACAGGGACTTACGTTTCGGCTACTAAGACGACGAAGAGTAGCCTGAAAGCGGACGGCGAGATCACGTTAACGCTGGATGCCAAGATGACGCTAGATCTAACGGTACATCTAGAGGCACAGGAGGGGTCCTTGATGTTTTCCAGCAAGGCGACTGGCACTATATTTCAGCCGTTTGGAGGTATGCTAGGGGTTACGATCACGAATATCGGCATCAGCGGCACGGTTATCAACAACGATACCGTTAAGAACCAGGTAGACTACACCGTAGTAGGCAAGGTCCATCTAGGACCTATAACGTCCGGCTTAGACTTCGAGGCTTCGATCCTCTTCTCATCCTACGTCCCTACCGTCGCCCAAATCGGCATCACCAAGAGACTCTCCGTCACCGATCTGCTAGCGGATGTCATCCCCCTGCTCGCGTGGCCGGCTGGATACGACCCCATCGTGTTCGAAATACCGTCAGCTCTGTATTACTCGGAGTCCGACGTGACCATCTCCGGCACGGCATATGTGAGCGGCTACAACATCGCATCCAAGGTCAAGTTCTTCGGCCTCGACTTCGTCGTCACAGCGAACCTCTCTACTGAGGGAGTGGTGGTGAATGCTGCGCACAACGGCGATATCAACTTGGGGTTCATCGATCTCGTCGGATACACGGATCAGGGACCGCCGCCGGTCACGTATCCCGGGCCGTCAGTGCAGATTGACACGACGAAAGCGAAAAATGTAGGTCTACGTCTTGATCCTTGTTCTTTTCTGCTTCCTCCCTCCCTTCCACCTAGCCGTTTCACCTTTTGATCTCAGTGCGATGATGTGGTAGAACTAACAGCAACGACAGACTGTGTACAAGGCCCGAGCAGGAATAGTTTTCTTTGGGCTGGCGAACTTCTTAGTTGATCTCGACATAACCTACCAGACCTCAGACGGGTCGTGGACCGGCACGGCCACTCTCAAGAACAATTTCTTCGGGGTTGTCAGTAATTCGGGCACAATCACGGCATCCGTCAGCTACCGAGACGGGAAGTGGCAGATCGACAGCATGCCCTTCCTGTGCGACATGAACGGCCTGCTGGACCTGGCTAAGGTCTTTATGGATGCCACAAGCGACGAAGACCACTGCAAAAAGCTCCTAAACCTGGTGTTCACGGAGGTCATCACCACTAAGTGGAACCTGAGCCTTGGGAACGCGCGTAGCGATGATGGCGGGAATCTCCTCGCTGACATCACGGGCACGTACGACATCAGCATCGCGGGCCACACCATCGTCGGCGTCGCCACCCCAACGCTGCCTATAACCATCGCCGGCGCGCCCTTCACGGCCGACCGCCTGCTCGCCATCGTGAGTGAGTCCATATTGCAGAGCACGCGAGACATAGGACTAGCCCTATTCAAACAGCCCCAAGCCGTTATCGAGATCCTGGGCGCCGTGGCCGTCACCAATTTTGGCGAGGACGTGCTCACAAACCTGCTCTGCCGCGACTTCAACGCCAAAAACGTCGTGGACAAGGCCGCCGAGCAGATGGACAACGGCGTCAAGGACCTGGAACAGCCCAAGAGCGACCCCAACGAGGCTTCCAGCTCGGCCGGTAGCTCGGAGAGCGCTGGGAGCGCTAGTGAGGCGTCGTTGTTCTTGTCGAGCGCTCTGGGATCGTTGGCTGCAGCGGCAGCCACAATGGCTGCCCTGAAGTCGCTCATTGACAACCTCGAGGAGAACGAGTCGGACGCTGGCAAGATCAAGCATGCCGAGGACCAGCGGCGCAAGGCCAAGGACATCTTGCACAGGGCCGAGGCCGACGTGGCGAAGGCTGAGACAGCATTCCAGATCATCCTCAACCTGTCCGGCCCGCCCAAGTCAGGCTTCACTGCCCCGAATCAGGTGTCGCTCTCTTGGGATGAGGTGCTCCCGAACAAACAAGGCTTCCACTACCAGGGCTTTGCCAACTTCACGTGGAGGGTGAGGTACAGCCTGACGGACTCGTATTCCGCTGGGACGACGGTGTGGCCGGACAAGCCGTCAGACCAGCACATTACAATCACCGATGACAAGTTTTTATACGTCTCGACGGTCTACGCTTGGGTAGACGCCTGCTACACCGACACCTCTGCTGGCAACCCACGGCTATACTACTCTAATACGTCGCAAGCCGCGGAGAATGCAGTCCACGTCCCTGCCCTGCAGCCGGTGCCACCGTTCACGTTCATGCTTCAGGATAGCATGACATGCGTCATCCAGCTCTCGCCGGTACCAGCTGGTCTTTACCGCGCCCAGGTCATCGATGCCGACCACCCTGCGGTCGTACTAGGCTCCCACCTCGTCACCCACCTCCAAGACTCGGCCGCTTGGGGCATCACCATACCCGTCCAGTCCCTGACGTCTCCGAGCGCGGTCTCTTCTGCCACTGCCCAGGTGCAGGCCGTGTCTTCGGACCCAGTAAATATCAAGGATTCTCCATGGACCACCTCGTCCGACCCTCCTATCCCCGTCATAAACCCCCCGGTCGGCCTCGCTGCTACCACGGACAATAGTTCGTCTGCCCTGCTTATCTCCTGGCTCCAAATTACCACCTCGTCCGCAAACTACAATCTCGTCATCGCAAAGGCCGACGGTACCTGGGCTCCCGGCGCTGTCGAGGCATTGCAGCCTAACCCATCGCCGGAAACCACCGTCGTGTCCGTCACCGGCGGCGACGTAAAGGAGGGGACGGTCGTCAACATCGCCGTCCGCCCGGCACCTAAGCCGGCGGCAGCAACCACTAGCATTAACCTCTTTGCCAAGCTAAACAACTACATCATCCATCTTCTACAGCCCTCCATCGCTGTGGGGAGCTACTACGACCTCGGCAAACAGGCTGTCGACCTGCAATGGACCCTCGCCTCCGTACCTCCCGACAACCTGCTGTGGCAGGTCGTCCTCACCCCCTCCACGGGCCCGAGCATCACCATCTTCCCCGCCGGGCCCGTTACCGACGACCCGCCGACCTATAGCGTCTCTATTCCCTGGACGGCCGTACCAGTGGCCGTGCAGGTGGGCGTCGCCACGTCTAGCGGTAGCGCCGAAGGTCCCCTGAGCGTGGCCTGGAACGTGCCCCCGCTGCCCGCCATCGCGCCCGTCATCGCCCAGGCTACCGTGGCCGTCCGTCTCGCCAACGACCACGACAATGATAGCGGCTCAGGGCCGGCGACGGCGGCATCATCGCTGCCGCTGCTGTTGGTGGCGGGCTGGTCAGCGGACGGGTCCAGGGCCGCCACGAGGGCCGGCATAGCCGTGATTCGCGCGTCGGACGGGAAGACGCTGGTGAGCAAGACTGTCGCGGTCGCGATGGGAGAGGCTACATTTGGACCGGCGGAGGCGTTCGCTCTCGGGGCGGAGGAGGAGCTCGCGGTCGTGTTCACAGGGGAGGTCGACAATTTCCACGGCAAGGGGGCCGAGGTCGCGTACGTGACGCCGTCGGGTCTGGCGCTCGCGGGTCTGTGCAAGACGGCGCAGACGGCGGCGGCGGCGGCGTGGAGGGCGGTGGCAGGGTTCTCCGGCCAGGGCGTCGGGAGCGTGGAGGTTTTCGCAGATCTGCTGGCTGCAGGCTACGCAACAGATGATGCGGTCGAGGCGGCCGGGAGGGAAGGCGGTGGCTCAGGAGTTGATTGGAGCGGCATAGCTAGCCAGTTCCGGACCGTGGAGACAGCTTTCCTGCCGCTGGTCAAGCCTCTGATAGGGCCTGCAGCCGATCCTAGGAGTGCTATTCGCCTGGTCGGGGCTCTACTTCCGAATGTTGCGCCCATTCTGATCGCAGCGTCGTCTGGGAAGGCCGGAATTCCTTCGGGATCCTTCGCGCAGTTTGGAGACCTGACTCCTGGGGTGACCGCTGACGAGGCTGCCGAGATCGACCTTGCCCTATCCAAGCAGGAGTGGACGCTAGGAGCACAATTTCGGCTGGCCAAACTGTCCGTCGAGGACGGCCTGAGCGTCATCGGCATGTCGTGGCCCCGCATGGCTGTCGAGACGGCAGTCACGGTCTTCAAGGCGGCTTCGCTATCGCCAAGCCTCCAACAGCTCCAGAAGTCATACCCGAACCTCCAACAGACATACCTCGACGCTGTCAATGCGGCGCTGTCCGACGGGGTGTCTAGTTTCAGACCGGGCCATGCCCTGGCACATATCCTCCGAGCAGGAGACGTCAACCTGGCGATCGATGACATCTCCAACCTGGTTTTGTCCGTCTACCCCTTCCTGACACCCTCGCAGCTGTCGCTCGCTCTCGACGGCGTTTCCATCACCTATGGCGGCTTTGCCGACGCGGCGACAGCTCAGGCCAAGCGCGACTCATATTTGGTCTTGTTACAGGCCAGAATCGTGGCTGACGCCCTGTCCCGCGTCGAGGGCGACTCCAAGACACTGGTTAGGATGGCGCTTCAGAGCAGTCCGACGGACCTTGACAAGCCCGAAATTGGCGACCCAACACTGGTCGGCCCTTTCGTCGCGGCGGTTTCCGTTCCGGTGTACGGTATCTACACAGGCTATAAACTCACCAACGAGTCCTCTAGCGCGAGGGCCGCGGCCAACTTCCCCATGAACTGGCACAACTATACCCACGGCTGGGAGCAAATTATCAGCTATGACTGGCAGAACACTCGTGACGTCGGCTATCTAAAGCCCGGCAACATCTACAGCGTCTGCACCGACCCGGGACAGAGGGTTGACAAGCCAATAGACGACGAAGGAGGACACTCCGGCGCTTACTACAACTACGTCTACACAGCTGGTGATGCCCACCCGATTCGACTGTCGCCGAAGAATCCCTCCCTGAGTCCACCTGGAGAAATCTATCACAGCCAACTCGCGGGCGGTCTCAACGTTTCTTGCGCAGGGGAGCTGCAATTCTGCGAAGGCAAGTTCCGTTACGTGAACACTGCGTCGGGTCATTATTACAAGCTCGAATCCGATTGGAACCTCTGCAAGCAAGCCTTCATTCAGGCCCTTGCGGCGATGGGCTACGACGTCAGTGAGATCGGGGACGGATATTATACGGATGCGTACTTGAGGCAGCTCTGAATACCGGGGCTCAGAGCGAATTTCCGTGATGGAATACCACTTTCGTATGGTAGCATTTCCCTATCTCAAGATATCATTTCAAAATTATCAGAGGCGAGATGGTGCATTTGGCTCGAGTATAATCATGTTCATCTTAAATTCAGGCGTCCCGGGCAGCGCTCTACGCCGCGAGCCTTCAGGACGACCAGTGCGAATCTTTCAAATACCAACCGTTTCAGCCTCCATCGCAGTGCCATGCCATGACGCCTCATGTCCAGGACCATTCTGCATAACTGAAACCTCTCCCCCAGTCAGCCTCCGCGACGGTCCTGAGCGTCCAGAGCGTGACATCACACTTGGCAGCCTCCTCTCACAAAAACCCCAGTCTCGATAGCTACTGTGCCCTGCCTCACAGCCTCTTCTTCCCCAAGACCCCGTTCCGTCTGACAAGCACCTCGTCCCACTCCCACAGCAGCGCAGCAGTGGCGGCAATCGGCCCGCCGACGGCAGTCCACCGCACCGCTTTAGCCAGCACTCCCTGCCGGCCGGCCTGCTCGCCCCTGCGCCCGCCCACGACGAGACGCAGATACGCGGTCCACAGCAGCACTACGAAACTGCCCAAGTACACGTCGTAGACGAGGAAGAAATGCGACAGCGGCGCCAGGTCGTCGGGGTCGTTGACGTCGGCGTCAACGGTTGGCTGGGATAAGAGCGAGGGCGGGAGGACGGGAGGACGGCCGACCGGAAAGTGTGACTTCCTGAGCTCTGAGACTAATTCGGGTTGGCTACCAAAAACGCTAATCTGACAATTGTACCCACTTACACACGGTAAGAATGAGCTGCAGTCACGCCACAAGGGCCTGTCTGCAGCTGAACTTTTACTATCACGCTATATCATGTGCTTGGGCAGGAATTCAAACGTGGCCCGTTCCTGTTGGCTTATGTTATTTCTACTGCTGCCTTTGAATATGAACACATGAGCTTGATAGAAAACGAGCATAGGCATGCATCTCCGAGTTCGCGGTCTGGGGCAACAGTACTTCAGTTTTCTCGTTGCATAGCAGCATGTGTGAGGCCACAAGAGCGGTGGTGTAAGCCTGCACCATTCTCCCAGCTGCTGGTCTGGCGATGCGATAGGGACTTTCGGACGTTCCGAGGACATCACCTTTCTCCGGGATTGCTTTCAGGACATGTGATGATGGCTGCAGTATGGCATCTCCATTGCACATCATGACATGCATACCTACGACTGCATATCGCGTAATAGCTGCGCAGTTATTGGTTATGCCTTACCACTCGGTCATAGTTGCTGATGGCGATGCGTCTGTGATGGGCTGTCAAGATCTGTCATGATGATCAGTGTCATTGTGTCCGCATATCGCCTCCTGAGAGTCACATCGTCAAACTGCTGTAGCAGTGCCGGCCTCGTCATGTCACCACCATGCTGCTACATATAGACGACGCTAGCTCGGCCAAAGCGATCACGGCATGTCTGTCAATTCCTAGTACCGTCCACCAACACTACTAGCGCTACAAGACAACTAATCTACACGCGCGAAACAACAACATGTTAACACCATCACTGATACTCGTCCTGATCTCCCCCCTAGCCCTCACCCTGCACCACGACCGCAGGGACAGCACGACGTGCACTGGCATTGCCTACCGCTGCTCGGCGGACAGCCGGGGCTGGGAAGTCTGCGACGGCACCGGGCACTGGGTAACTGGCGGCTCCTGCGCGCCATCCGAGAGATGCGCCTTCAACACCGCCAACGGATCGCCTTACTGCCGGCCGGACACCGGTCCGACACCGACGCCGACTCCGACTCCGGTCCCGTGCGGCAGCCCGGACTTCTTCGCGTGCAACGCGGCCGGCACGGGATACGACAGGTGCGACGCGACGTCCCATAAGTGGGTGCCGGCGACGGACTGCGGGACGGGCTACAAGTGCGCGTTCCCGCCGGGCAGCGTCGTGCCGCACGCGTGGTGCGTCGTTGGTACGACGCCGACGCCTACTCCGACTCCGACGCCGGTGCCGTGCCCGCCCGGCACGTACAGGTGCGTGGTCAACGACCCTGCCACGAGCTACGACTACTTCGAGGTGTGCGACGTCGATAGGGCGTGGAAGTACGGCGGCCGGTGCGCGGACGGGGAGGTGTGCGAGTTTAATTCTCTTAATGGCTCGCCTTATTGCATGCCGTAGGGTAGCGGTTGGGCTATATGTGTGGGAGGGGGATGCAAGTTGGCTTGTTGTGTTGAGGTGCAAGTGGCCGGCGCTGCCCTCATGATAAATCGCTTAGGACACTGCTGTCTGTACGGCGAGGGGCTGAATGCAAAGACAGAGAATGCGAAGCTGTGGCTTGGGGGAGCACCGGACGTGAAGTTCTTGAGATATCTGTGGTCGAGACTGACGCGGCCTAAGCTTCAGAGTAGAGGCGGAGTTTTAATACAACGTGAAAGAAGGAATGGTATAGTCGAGTATGGTTGTACGTTCGTGATAAGGAAGACCTTAGACGCCGCTACATATCCTTGGTACTCACTGACATCCTCAATCAGGTCTAGAGTAGACTAGCCGGACGAATGCACACCGTCGCCTTGATGGGGAATAGTCAAGTTCCATTATATATCTCTGCGGACCCGAGCCCTGCAAAACACCTGGGGAAAAGCATTGCTGGGGCGTCTCCTTATTATGAACCTTCTCCCAATCGGTCCTTGTTTATACCTGTTATAGAATTGAGAGACCAAAGCTTCGAATGGCCTGTATCAACTGTCTATGGCGTGGAATCGCTGTCTACCAGATATATCCAGTGTCCTTCTCTCACATGGGAGGGTGTAGGTTCAGAACTTCAGATGAGCTAAAGCCAAGAGGGTAAGTATCACCTCGAAAACTTATTGTATCTTTGCTCCCTATTTGCGTCTCATCTTTGTCGACGATAGATTTCATTGCTTTTCATCTTTCTGTCCCACCGCCTTCCTGGTACCTTTCGAACACCAGCGTGGACTTCCCTGGACTCCATTCAGCCATCTACTATCCATTCCGAGTTTGGCCATGAGACAGGGGCCCTCGACGTTGCCAAGTCCTTTGCCGACCAGCAAGATCATCGTCATCACCGGCGGCAACCGCAACGGCATCAGCCGAAGCCCTGGTCAAACCTCTCAGACTCAGCATTACTACCAACACTACTAAGTCCTCACTCTCGCCACGGCATTCTTGATGAGTCTATGTCTAAATCCCTTACATTGTAGATACCAATGTCCAGCCACAGCCAGTAAAGCAGTGCATCGGTTGTCATGCAGCTTACAATGTCTCACAGCCCCAAACACGCATAGGATTGCCAAGCCAAGAAGAATATATGCAGTATTGACGCGACCCTCGTTCCCTGCTCCAATCGACTTCGTAGCAGAGATGCTGCCCGCGATGGAAAGAATTCCATTCGCATTTTAAAAAGGCGCCACACTAGGGATGAAATAGTCGATCCCTCGAATCCGTCTACCACTACACTTTAACTAGGTAGATCCAACGGGAAATTCCGAATGGGCTGAGACGTAGCCCGGTGAGACAGTGAGGCTCTCCAGCTCAACAACTTTGACACTTACCCCTAGATGGACCCGACGGGATATTCCGACAGTGAGACTCTCCAGCCCAACAAGTTACAACGCCGTTAACCTTCCAGTCCTTCTTGTATAAAGCGGGCAAGTATAGACCCGGGGAAGAAGATCATCTTGTCCATCATATCTCTCATCCTCCTTAACCTTGAGCATACACTTGGGCAACCTCCATTTACTACGATCCGAAGTGATATATCTCCAGCAAGAACTTGTTATTAGACAAGAGATGTTCCGTCGTACCGCCATCATCCTTGGACTGTTGTCCTTGACAGTTCCGGCCGTCATTGCAGCGGAGCCCAACCTTGATGCCAGAGCCCAGTGCAACGCCAACAATTGCTACCGCGCTCTACAACACACCACGGGCCATTTCTCTACCAGGGGCGGGGCGCTCGATTGCTCCGCTTATCTGGTGACAACGGTCACCCCTGCCGCATCAACGGTGTACTCGACCCGGAGCGTCACCGACGGCCGCGTCACATTTGTCACATTCATAACCCCAGTGACTGTCGAAGAGGTAAGACCACCGTCATCCCGATTTCCCCCAGTCTCGAGTGCTGATCGTGATTTGTCCCACGCAGACCGCCACGGCCACAGTGACATCCACACAGACTGACGGCCCGGCTCCCTTAAACAAGAGGGCAGCCGGGACGATTCCCGACTGGGCGTCCACTGCCTGCGGTCCGGACGTGACCGCTCGCTTCTCATCCGCATGCTCCTGCATCGGCATCACTTCAACCGTCGTCACCGTGTCGGCGCCGGTGTTGACGGATTACGTCGACATCTCCACCATCGTCACCAATACTGTTACGCTCGAAACCCAGACCTCTCTGACGACCAAGACGGGCACGACGACGACCACTTCCATCGTCTTTGAGACTACTGCGCCGGTCTGTGGACTCACCCGCGCGTGCAATATCTCTGGTCCCGACAACTACCGCGCAGCCTGCGGCGAGCAGGCCGGATGCGTGTGCAACATCCTGTACGGCGCTGGCCTCTACGGTTCGTGCGCGGGCTGCATCTCGGACGGCAACTTCTGCTGGAACAACGGGCCCGATTCGAACTGTAAGTGTTGTTCAACATCCGCATCACTAGAGAAAGGTGTCTCTTCTACAACCGCTGACCTTGGGAAAACCAGGCTGCAGTGGATACTGCGAGAACAACTACTGCCGGGCCACCACAGTGTAGAGTGGTTATCACGGTAGGCTTGGCCGCTGAGACTTGGACATCGGGGCGTGGAGATTGGCAGGTAGACATTTGTTATCAGAAATTCCGAAAGCATATGTCCGGTGAAATTGTATCTCGTGCCGCCAGAATAGGACCATATTACCTTTTCCGAGGTAATGGAGAGTAATGGTCCCTCTTTGTCGTCAATGTGGTGCCACATCTGCCCAGCTCCATCATGAAGTTTCTTGACCCCTTGGCACATTCCACTGGCGGCCAATAAGAGCTCCAACAATGCATCCCGTACGCTTTCAGACCAGTAACAACATAAAAAGGCCTCGTGCACGAAATCTATAAATTTCTTGCTGGATTGATCTTATGTTCATTGCTCAAAACCCAACCCTTCCCCCCTGGCGCACCTCGGGCCGTCCCAGCCACCGCCAGAACGCCCACTGAGCTGAATCCGAGAAATGGGCTGCACACATTCCGCTCCTCCGCGACACTACGGTCCGGGTCCACCTCCGCTGCTTTACGGTCCTCGTCCTGTTGTCGTCCGCCCCGTCGTACTCGCGCCGATGCATCGCCCGCCTCCTCCTCGATATATGGGCGGGTGCCCACCGCGAGGCCCTCCCCGACACGGTCCACCTCGTTGCGGTCCGGGCCCGCGAGGTCCTCCCCGTGGTGGCCCGGGACGTGGACGGCGGTAGTTCGGACGTCGTCTCTTAAGTATCGGCTCTCAGGTTGGGGGTGCGTTAGGGATTTCACGGGATACAGTCAGGGGAATGACAAATCGACAGCGCTGTCGCAGCGGGATTGTGGGGAGACATCGCCATTCCCTGGGGAGGAATTGTGCGAGCTACCTACTTGGTCAAAGTGATGTGAGGAGAACGTATGCTTCTAGAGCAGAGGTCTACCACCAGTGCCGGTGCAGGAGGTAAATGCGGGTTTACTTCTCATGGATTGACTGGTGACTGTGCTCGGGAAAAGAGTGCGCCACGGTGATCATGCCGTGAGGATCGACTTGTGGAAGCGGAAGGTCTTCGAACTAAACATACTCGTCCGCTGATTTCAGGGTGGTCAGTCAGGAAGGGAGCACTGATACGATCTGGCCAAGGCTGGGCTTAAAGTGAGGACTAGGTCCGGGTGCCATTACGCAGCGCATACTCTACAGAGCCTGTTGATTATAAGGACTGCACGGTCACTGTCAAGGAGATGATCATGACTTGATTGTTACCAGAGATGCGTTTGATCTACTCTCGGACAGATGGTTACGAGCGAGTTGTACTACCTAGATAGACTAAGCTTGAATAGACTCTGAATGAATAGCTGGAGCTAGAGTGACTAGGATCAGTTTGGCAACTGTGGCAGCCTTCATACGAAGGCTGGGGCCAAAAGTGACAACCCCTCAAGATCACAGGGGTCGGCAGACAGTATTACGACTTGCTTTGGGAATCGCGCATTGTATTACCCCGATATGCATTATATGTCGCAAAGGAACCTTAGGATTCCTGGATTACGCGTGTCAGAGCAGTAATGAGATATAGTAATCGTCTCCTCGCCTACGCGGCGATAAATCAACAAGACATCTCCTACTCCATGTACCTGAACTGCGGATGTCTGTGGCCTAACCCCCTTATCTCCTCCTCAGACAGACCCTCGAGCCGGGCATCGCGCTTACCCTCGTTCCGAAGTTTGTTCTCGTACTTGCAATGGAGAAGGCCGATGGCAGCGAGGGCGAAGCAGAAGAGCTGGAGGGCGAAGTTGATGGAGTGGCCCATGTGGAACTTGGGCGAGTCCTTCCCCAGATAAGTCCATCTGTACGGGGTATCAGCCTGGGCAATGTGACAGGAAAAAGGAAGGCAAGTGAGACTTACGTCGAGAGCACGCCTCCGATACTACCAACCGAGACCATGTACCCTCCAGCGACGGCCGCAACGGCGGGGCTACCCGTGTCTGCAGAGCGTCAGTATTGGAATCTTGGTCACGAGGTGTGCGGAAGGGACCTACTGTTGATTCCCCAACTCAAGAACCCGGAACTCGCCGCAAATACACCGATCGCGTTGAGGTAAACGGCCCCATATTTGGCATGGACGTCGTCCGAGAAGCGCAGGATGCCGAACCCCGTCATGGAAAACACCAGCGCCCCGAGCATGAAGATACCACGCCTATTGGTGCGGTCGCTAGCGTATCCCAGCGCCACCGTCAGACAACAAGCAACGAGGTAGGGCGGCACCGACATCAGCTGCGCCTTGGTAGACGTCCACCCAAATTCCTTGAGGATGGTAGGAATAAAAGCGCCCATGCCCTGGACGCAGGAGTTCGTGCAGAAGAAACACCAGGCGCACACCTGCGTGTGCACGTTGAAGATGGCCTCTCGGACGTGGTGCCACGTCACCTTCTCCTGCGGATGGGCGTCGTGTTCCCGTCGGATGCGCTCCGCGGCGATGTACCGCTGCCGGGGGGACAGGAACTTCCAGTCGCCCGGCCCCTGGGGCATGAAGTAGACCGCCGCCAGGGCGAGGAGGATGGTGAGGAGACCCTCGAAGAAGAAGATGTTGCGCCAGGAGACAATGACGGCCGACGAGGCGCCCCATGCTGGAATCTTGCTGAGGGCCGTAGCGAGGAGGCCGCCGAAGGAGTTGGCGAGGGAGGACGAGGCGATGAAGATGCTCATGCGGAAGAACAGCTCGGATTTCTTGTAGAAGCAGCTGAGGAAGAAGGAGGTGGCGGGCATGGCGCCGCCTTCGAAGATGCCGAGCACGGCGCGGGTCACGGCCAGGCCGGCGTAGGATTTGACAAAGGCTGTGCAGAGGGAGACGAGGCCGAAGCTGAAGACGAGGAAGGGCATGTAATAGCGCGGGCCGAAGTATTTCAGGAGGACATTGCTTGGAACTTCGACGCTGCGAGCCGGTCAGCATGCGGTTACTGTACGGAACAGCACGGCTGCCCCCGAGCACACGAATCGCCTTACCTCAGGTAGATGATGAAGAAGATCGACAAAACAATGTTATAACGGTACCCGATCAGGTTGAGGTCCGTTGCCATGCCTTCGATCTTAGCGTTTCCCACGTTGGCCCTGTCGATCGCACAGCACATGTCTGTCAACATCGGGAGAAAGTCAGTAACGGCGGTGTGCTACAATTTCAGGACCAGCTTACACAGCACCGTCACTAAGGGCGTGATAGTGCGGTCGAACTTGCGGCGGATGGCCGTCTCCTCAGCCACAGTCCATTCGCCGTGCACCTCGCCGTTGGCTTCCTCGACAGCACCCGAGTCCGTGCTGGCATCGCTAGAATTGGCAGGCTCAACCTTGAAGTCATGCTTCTCCGTCTTCTCCGTCAAACTCGACATGGTGTTGGTCGGGGGACGTTCTTTGACGCTGTGACAAGCCTTGGCGAAGTGATGCAGGAAGATCGAAGGATCAACTCGTGCATATCACATCATCCCCAGACTTGGAGCCGGGGCGAGACTCATGCCCTTCTTAAGGCTCAGACGCGTCGCCAACATGACCTCGCCCAGCAGCGACATCTTGACCTTGCCTATCTCCGCGACTTGGCGTCCCGGGGCTACTTTACCTCACCTATCTCGTCTTGGCCCAAACGGTCTCGAGGTTCGTGGAGTCGGATCCACCTCCCTATCTCTGTAATCAGCGATCCACCCGTCTCCGCCGACCGGTACCGGCAGCGCGGCACCGTCGTGTCGGCGAGTGGGGCCGGCATGGATCGGGTGCGGGAGGCCGATCACGTGATCTTGAGCGGAAGCGTGCAAACCGCGGGGAGCGCATGCAAGCCGCAGCCGAACTACGAGGACCATCGATCAGAATGCGTCCAGCGTATCACGGGAAAGCATCGCCATGTCTCCAGAATCAAGCCGTCGCTGTGGGTCGCCGCCGGTGTGGATGGCGACGTCGTCCAGAGGGTGCTCCGGATACCTTATTTATGAGAGTGTTCGAAAGGTTCAACGTCGAGAGATGAAGGGATCATCATCGCCGTTATCAAGAGAAGCAGACTGAGTGTTCATCAATCAAGAGGCAACACCATCATCAGTCTTGCTGCCCCTTACAGTCTGTTTGAGAGCCGTTCATTTGCCCAAGCCGCTCCTCCTCTCGACGAGTGCCTTAATCTCTTCCATCCCTCCCCTGCAGGTACCTCCCTGCGCCCCCTAACCCAAAATGGCACCCAAGATCACAATTTCGATTGATCGTGGCGGCACATTCACCGATGTGCACGCCATCGTTCCAGGAAAGCCAGACATCGTGCTGAAGCTCCTTTCCGTTGACCCGGGCAACTACAACGACGCGCCCACCGAGGGTATCCGCCGCGTCATCGAAGCTGTTACCGGGGAGAAGATCCCCCGTGGCGTACCCCTGCGTCTTGACAGCGTGGAATGCCTGCGTATGGGCACCACCGTCGCTACCAATGCCCTTCTGGAGCGCAAGGGTACGCGGTCTGCGCTGCTGACGACGAAGGGATTCCGGGACCTGCTGAAGATCGGCAACCAGGCAAGGCCGGACATCTTTGACCTTTCGGCGCGGAGGCCGGATGTTCTGTTCGAGGCTGTGGTGGAGGTGGATGAGAGGATTATCCCGAGTCACCCCAGGTCTGACAAGCAGGCGTTGAAGGCGTATCGGACCGTCACCGGTACGACGGGGGAGACGTATCATGTGCTCCAGGAGCT
>Ga0209127_100089_pt1 | contig 50232 bp, 35 predicted proteins | sample LakSupMetagenome_FD_187469 | JGI IMG/M metagenome (GOLD analysis project Ga0209127, IMG submission 187469) | Freshwater microbial communities from Lake Superior, Canada - Sta WM archaea (SPAdes) (version 2) | ecosystem: Environmental > Aquatic > Freshwater > Lake | place: Lake Superior, Canada... | reverse complement strand
CTGTGCTCGTCGGCAAGCACGACCGCGAAGGCCAGGCGCTCGTGTCCGCGCTCGGCGAGCTGCGCCCGTCGCGCCTCATCGAGCTGGTCGCGCACTGGCTGGCCGTGCACTTTCCCGACAACCACGATCTGGGCGACCACCTGCAGCATGTGTGCGACTTCACGCCGCCCGAGCTGCTGGGCAACGCGAGCGATGCCGTCAAGCGCGTGCCGTACTTCTGCGCCGGCTGCCCGCACAACACCAGCACCAAGGTGCCCGAAGGTTCGACCGCGCGCGCGGGCATCGGCTGCCACTTCATGGCCAACTGGATGGACCGCAGCACCGCGGGCCTCATCCAGATGGGCGGCGAGGGCGTCGACTGGATCTCGCATGCGATGTTCACCAGGACGCCGCACGTGTTCCAGAACCTGGGCGACGGCACCTACTACCACTCGGGCTACCTCGCGATCCGCCAGGCCGTCGCGGCCAAGGCCACGCTCACCTACAAGATTTTGTTCAACGACGCGGTCGCGATGACCGGCGGCCAGCCGGTGGACGGCGTCATCAGCGTGGACGCGATCGCGCGACAGGTGGAGTCGGAAGGCGTCACCCAGGTGGTGGTCGTGAGCGATGCCATCGACAAGTACGACGACATCAAGAATCGCTTTCCGCACGGCACCGAGTTCCACGACCGCGCCGCGCTCGACGAGGTGCAGCGGCGCCTGCGCGAAATGCCGGGCGTGACCGTGCTCATCTACGAACAGACCTGCGCCGCCGAGAAGCGCCGCCGCCGCAAGAAGGGCGAGCTGGCCGATCCGCCCAAGCGCCTCTACATCAACGAGGCCGTGTGCGAAGGCTGCGGCGACTGCACCGTGCAGAGCAACTGCGTGGCCGTGCTCCCGCACGAAACGCCGATGGGCCGCAAGCGCAAGATCGACCAGACCAGCTGCAACAAGGACTATTCCTGCGCCAAGGGCTTCTGCCCCAGCTTCGTGGGCGTCACCGGCGGCAAGCTGCGCCGCAAGAGCGGGGCGCTGGCGGCCGGGCGCGATGCCTTTCTGCATCGCGTGGCGGCGCTCGCGCATCCCGCGCCGCATGCATGGACCGGCCCCTACGACCTGCTCGTGACCGGCGTCGGCGGCACCGGCGTGGTGACGGTGGGCGCGGTCATCGCGATGGCCGCGCACCTGGAAGGCAAATCGGCCAGTGTGCTCGACTTCATGGGCTTCGCGCAGAAGGGCGGCTCGGTGCTGAGCTTCGTGCGGCTGGCTGATACGCCCGCGCGGCTGAACCAGGTGCGCATCGACACGCAACAGGCCGACGCCATCCTCGCGTGCGACGTGGTGGTGGGCGCCTCGGCCGACGCGCTGCAGACCGTGCGGCACGGGCGCACGCGCGTGCTCGCGAACATCCACGAGATCCCGGTGGCCGAGTCGCTGCGCAACCCCGATGCCGACCTGCACGTCGACCTGCTGCTCGCGAAGATGCGCTTCGTCGCGGGCGAAGAGCAGGTCGAGACCTTCGACGCGCAGAGCCTGGCCGAGGAGTTCCTGGGCGACACGCTGGCCGCGAACATCGTCGCGACCGGCTATGCGTGGCAGCGCGGCCTGGTGCCGCTGAGCCTGGAGGCGCTGATGCACGCGATCGAACTCAATGGCGTGGCCGTGGCAGCCAACCAGTCGGCGTTCTCGCTGGGGCGGCTCGCGGCGGGCGACCCCGCGGCGCTCGACCAGTTGCGCGCGGCGCCCCTGCAAGCGCAGGCGCAGCAGGCCGACGAGCGCCCGCTGGACGCGTTGCTCGCCGATGCGCGCCGGCATCTCACCGGCTACCAGAACGCCGCGTGGGCCGATCGCTTCGAGAAGCGCATCCGCGCACTGCGGGCGGCCGAATCCGCGCTGCCGGGCAGCGATGCGCGCCTGCCCTTCACGCGCAACGCGGCGCGCAGCCTCTTGAAGCTCATGAGCTACAAGGACGAGTACGAGGTCGCGCGCCTCTACACCGACGGCGCGTTCCTGCAGAAGCTCAAGGACCAGTTCGAAGGCGACCTGAAGCTCGAATTCCACATGGCCCCGCCGCTGCTCTCGCGTCCCGCGCACGGCCAGGCGCCCAAGAAGATCCGCCTGGGCGCATGGATGCTGCCGGCCATGAAGTGGCTGGCCCATGGCAAGCGGCTGCGCGGCACGGGCCTCGACCTGTTCGGCTACACACAGGAGCGCCGGATGGAGCGTGCGCTGATCGCCCGGTTCGACAAGCGGCTCGATGAACTGGCCGCCGATCTGTCGGCTGCCAACCAGCCGCTCGCCGCGCAGATCGCGGCACTGCCGCTGACGATCCGCGGCTTCGGGCATGTGAAGCTGGCCAACCTCGCGCTTGCCACCGAGCGCGAGGCGGAGCTGCTGCACCGCTTCTCGCCGCAACGCTATACGCGGCCGGGAAAGAAGGCGCAGGCGGGCCAGTTCAAGGGGATTGCGGTCGTGTCGCAGTGACCGCGGGCGAGCGCAGGCCAGGCGCTTGTGGGCTCGTCGTGTTGGACATGAACCCGGTTGCCGATGCTGGCGAGGCTCTGCCGACACACGGCAGTGCCAACGCTCGGCGGATGTCGATGCGGATGGTGCCGGATTGATCCAACGCTCGCCTGTCACCGATCACCATGCGCCCGGGGCATCCCATTTGCGTGCGGCGCTCGTACGTTGCGCGCTCCACAGCGATGTCCGAATCCCGCTTCTACCGATGCGGGTGAAGGGGGCGCATCGATCCGGCGCGTGCAAACCGACGGGTACCTCAAGTGGCCGTGCATGCACGGCAGTCACCGGTCGGGCCGCCCGCCCCGGCGTTCGGCAGTCCTGACATTGGCGTGGGCTCGTGCTTCGCAGGCCTTCGATGGCGTGCCGCCTTCGGCGGTGCGGTGCTGGCCGCGTGCAGGGCTTCACGGCCTGTCCGTCCGCATTGGTTCTGCGTTCGAAGCCGCCTCTTGACCGACGCATAGCGCGCTCGTGCCGCTGTCCAGGGCTGCGGGCTTTGCCACCGTCCTCACCCGGTCCTCGCGGTGCTCGGCTGCGGCTTGCGGGCGGTCCCTGGACATCGGCCCTTGTCGCGCGCTGTCCATGCGTCGAGGCGGCTCCGAAAGCAGATGTTCAACCACCGCGGCACATGCCGCAGAAAGGCCCAGCCATGCACGCCAGTTCGACTTCCAGCCCGCGCGATGCGGGCAGCCCGCACAACCCGGTCAATCCGACAGCCACGGGCGTTCCCCCCGTACCCCCCGAGGACTCACCCAAAGCAGGTGGGGGTCTGGGCGAATCCGCAGGCCCCGCTGCGCGGGGGCGGGACCGCTTGGATGTGCGGCAGGTCGTGACGGACCGGATCATCGCGATGCTGGAGCAGGGCGGTTCGGTGTTCCGCGAACGCTGGACGCGGGCGGCAACGCGCGGGGTGCCCCGCAACGGAAAGACCGGGGCGCCGTACCGCGGCGCGAACGTGCTGCTGCTCTGGGACGCGGCAATCGAGGCGGGCTATGCGTCCAACGTCTGGCTGACCTACAAGCAGGCGCAGAGTCTTGGTGCCCAGGTGCGCAAGGGCGAGCGCGGTGTGCTGTGCGCGCACTTCGAGCGCAGGGCGCGCGAGCGTGGTGGGGACGCGGATGACGGTCCCTCGGAGGGTGGAACGGATGAGGGGGCGCTCCCTGCGGACATCGGTGCCCGCGCGGGTGTGCTGCTGTGCCTGCCGTTCTGGCTGTTCAATGTGGCGCAGATCGAGGGGTTGCCGCTCGAGGTGGTGGACCTGGGGGACGCTTCTCCGGTGGGCTTGCAGGGTCCGGTGGAACGGGCGATGCGGTTGCTCGGGGGCTGCAATGCGACGATACGGCATGGCTTCGACCAGGCGGCGTACCTGCCGGCGCTCGACGAGATCCGGCTGCCCTGGCCTCGGCAGTTCACCAGCGCCGAGGCGCAGTGCGCGACGGCGCTGCACGAGCTGGTGCACTGGACCGGCCATCCCGATCGGCTGAACCGCAGCTTCGGGCGGCGGTTCGGTGATGCCGCCTATGCCTTTGAGGAACTGGTGGCCGAATTGGGCAGTGCGTTCGTGATGGGCTACTGCGGGCTGGTCGATGCCACGGTCGAGGGGCACGCAGCCTACATCGACGCCTGGCTGCGGGTGCTGCGCGGTGACCGCACGGCGATCTTCACGGCGGCGCGACTCGCGGAGGAAGCCTTCGCGTTCATCGTGGCGCGGGAGATGCCGGCACTTGGGGAGTCCGCAGCGAGCGCGGAGGACGCATGAAGGTCGTCGACGGTCTCGGGACCTGCCGGCCCGCATGCGGGCGTGGCGCAGGTTTGTTTCGCGTGATGCAACGCGCTGGCTGCCAGCACCTGGATTTCGGGCATGGCGGCCTTCGGGAAAGTGCATGCCGCGCACGCGTTGCCGAGCACGCCCGCCGTCCGGATCATCGCGGCCTCCGTCGTGAAGACGTGCAGACCTCCAACGCCGGGATCTCGATGCGGCATGCGCTGGAGACCCGTGCGCTTCTCTCCACTGTTGTTGTTGTTGTTGTTGTTGTTGTTGTTGTTGTTGTTGCCCGTGCCGTTCAAACTCATGAAAACCTTCTCCCTTTGCGCTGTCACGATGGCCACGCTCGCCATGGGCATCTCCTCGATCACCAGCGCCCAGATCGCCTACCTGGGACCGGCAGGCAGCTGGACCCACCAGGCCTGCATGGACCTGTTCGGCGACACGAATCTGGTCGCCCTCGACAGGCAGGCGCTCTTCAAGGCCCTGCGCGCGAAAACCGTCGCCAAGGCCTGCGTTCCCGTCACGACGTCGGTGGTCGGCGTCACGCCCTATCTGGACGACGTGCTGGCGCTCGACACGGTGCATGTGGTGGGCGAGTACCCGAAGGCACTGGGCTACAGCCTGCTGGCCAAGCCCGGCACCCGCAAGGAGGACATCCGCACGGTGCTTGCGCACCCTGTGGCGCTGGAGGAGGTCAAGCCCTGGCTCGATCTGGAGATGCCGGACGTCGAACGCCAGCCGGCGGCCAGCGGCGGCGCCGCGGCGAAGTCGGTGGCGGAAGGTGCAGCGTCGGGCATGGCCGCCATGGGGCCACCCGGCGCGGCCCGCCTCTACGGCCTCACGCCCATCGTCAGCGGCATCGAGGAGGGGCCCCACAACACGACGCGCTGGTGGGTGCTGGGGCATGCGATCCCGGCACCCAGTGGCCATGACAAGACGACGCTGCTGCTGACCGTGGACGAAGAAGGTTTTCAGCGATCGCTGCAGGCGCTTGCGCAATCGGCCCGGGTCCTGGCGGTCTACGAACGCCCGGGCAAGCAATCGCTGGATGGGCACCGCTATGTCATCGACCTCGTGGGCCATGCCTCGCAGCCGGAAATCGCCAGGCTGCTGGCGGACCGTGCGGAGTTCCGGCTTCTCGGCTCCTACCCTCGAAGATATTGAATATCCGGTGGAGGCGCGCGCGCCGTGTGTGGGATTGCTCGACTCGGTCCTGTGCCGCCTGGGTCGAGGCGAGAGCGGGAGGGGAGGGTGAGCGGCGTTCGAAGCGCGGGTCGAAGGCGTGGGCGGGCGGCCCCTCAGTGCTTGAACCCGGACTCGCGCTGGGCTCGCAGTGCGAGGATGAAGACGGATCTCTCGATCCTGGCCAAGGTAACGGTACAGCGCACATAGCCGCGGATGCCCTTGCCGATGATCAGCTCGCGCTTTCCACCTGCGACGGGGCGGCCGATCAGCAGGCTGTGCGAAAGGATCTGAATGGCCTTGAGAATCTCCCCGACCCGGTTCGCCACATCGGCGACTTGGTGCTGTTCCAAATGGTCGATGAAGCGGTCGATGTCGTTCAGGACCCCCGGTGCCAGCTAGATGCGGACCATGGGCCGGTCAGAGCCCCGGCCTGCGCGCGAGAGGCCGGCGAGGCTTCCGGCCTGCCGCGAGTACCTTCAAGTAGGCCGCAGCGTCATCCCAGGCGACCGATTCGCCGGTGCGCTGCAACGCAGCCCATCGCTTGTCTGCGATTCGATGCAGTTCCTCGTCCAATTCGCTGCGCTCGACCATGTCGGACAGCGCGTCCAGGATGAACGCATGTGAAGACCTGCCCGACCTCGCAGCCGCAGCCGCGATGCGGGCCTTGAGCTTCTCTTCAAGGCAGATGGTGATTGTCGGCATGTCGATGGGCATCATGCTGCTCGCAGCACGGCTGTGCAATGTTGGATTTTGCAGCCTGCGCGTCGGTTCGGCCTGCGGGCTGAATCGTGCTCGCCCGGAGTGATCGCCGTCGAGCGGCGCCCACGCGAGTCCTGGCATTCCATGCACTTCCTGTTCCGTCCGATGCCGCCTGCCTGGGCGCAATCCCGACCCCCGGGGTGCCTGGATGCAGAAGCGGGATCCTCCGGGGCGCTTGTGAAGGGCGGGGGAGGGCTTGCCTGTGAGCCCCAACGCTACCCCTCGTTCTTGCGTTCAAAGCTCGGCGTGTACCGCGCGACTGCGGCGGCCCCGCTGCGCCTATCGTGTGAGGCGCGACGATCCTGATCGAGCTGTGCCCCGATCTCCAGAACATAGACGAGCGGACGTTCGCGGGGGACTCGAATCAAGCTGACGCCGCCGCTAGCGAGCGAGCTGCGCCCGGGGGCGGACCATCTGAACTCATTGCGCTTCCTCCGGAATTCAATGTGTCGGGTCTGCATGGCGCCTGATAGCCAGGCCACGGCCGTTCTCGGCCGGCAGTGCTGCGCCCGCCGAGGTTTGCGCGCATCGGATTACCGCGGTGAGCAAGCACCTTCGGGCGTAGGTTTGCACCTGCGCCCCATCACCAGAATATGGGGTGTTATCAGCGTAACCAAAGATTACATTCGTCGTATGAAGATTTTTTTGCGACTCCGGTTCGTGCTTGCGCTTTGCGCCTTCGCCATGGTGTCCGCCTGCGGGCACGCGCCGGTTTCTAGGCTGCCGTACCCGGCGGTACAGAGCCCGAGCCTGCTAAATCAATACCTGTTCGCTCTGCGCGCGGCGGAAAAGCGGCAGGTCGATTACCCCGATGAGCCGTTGTGGCTGCGCGACGAAGGCGGCAGGAGCGTCGACACCGCCTTGAATGCCGACAACGCAGCGATGGTGTTTTACGGGCTTTCTCACGGGGTTGGAAACGAGAAGATCACCAACGAGGTTTTGAGTTTGCTGGCACCGATGCTTCAGCGGTACGAAGCGGCCTACGAGAAAAGCCAGGGCAAGTGGTACCAGGACGAGTTCGTCGAGACGCTGGGCGTGCAACTTGCGATGCTGTCGGCGTTCCAGCCCAGGCTCTCCACCATCCTGCCCGGAGCGGCGAAGATGATCCCCACGGGCATTGCCGCGCCGACGCCGGCTTCGGTTTCCGACAACGCTCGGCAGCTCCTGCAGTTCCACAAGACCTTCCAGGACGAAGCAAAGCGCAGTCTTCTCGCCAAGGCTGGTGACCTCGCCACGTCGGATCGTCTGAAGGCTCCAGTAAAAGAGCGATTGCAGGTGCTTCTCGAGAGATATCGCTGATGGGCGGCGGCCAGCGGATCGGGATCTGCACGGAGTCGCTTTCCGCAAGGAACGTGATAGGAGGCACGGCACAGTGATCCAGGCTTTCCTGGCAATCCTGCGCAACCGCTTCGCCCAGAACGAAAAGACTGAGGGGTATCGCAAGGGTGGCCCGGTGTCGGCCGCCAAGCTCGAACTTGGCGAGGGCGTTGTGCCAGCGCCAGGCCAGCGATGTGATCGAGCGGCCTCTTGAACAGATCAGATAGGACACTGCGTGGCCATCAAAGCGATATTCGTCGGCGTCAACAAGCACCTCGATTCGACGATCCCCGAGTTGAGCGGAGCTCGCCGTGATGCCACCGCGTTGTGGGCGCTGTTCACGGACACCGTCGATGGCCTGAGTGCCCGGCTGCTGGTGGATGAAGCTGCCACGCATGCCGAGGTGTCGCAGGCAATGCTCGGCACCTTGGCCGCCGCCGGAGAAGACGATGTGGTCGTTATCACGTTCGCGGGGCACGGTTCTCCCGATGGGAACCTGGTCCTGTTCGACACGAGCGCGGCCGACCTTTCCGGCACGTCCTTGTCGATGGCGGGCTTGGCGGATGCGTTCAAGGCGACCAGGGCGCGCGCCGTCCTTTGCATTCTCGACTGCTGTTTCAGCGGCCAGGCACCGGCCCGCGTGCTCGAAACCGCCGCGCGCCCGCGCAGCGCGTTTGCGCTCACCGGTGTCTATGGCGAAGGGCGCATCCTGCTGGCTGCCTGTGCGACCAACGAATCCGCATGGGAACAGCCGGGCACCGGTCACGGACTGCTTACGCATGCGATTATTGAAGCGCTGACGGGAGCCGCGGGCGGGTCAGTCAGCTTTCCCGAGATCGCCGGCGAAATCATTCGACTCGCACGTGTCGAAGCCGAGCGCATCAGCGTGACCCAAACCCCGGTCTTCCTGGGGAACGTACAGGGTGGCCTGACGTTCCCGGCGCTCAAGCGCGGCGACAATTACGCTGCGGCTTTTCCGGTGCGGGCCGTGCAGCAAATGTCCGGGTCGTTCGGGGAGTTCTCCGCTTACGGCTTCCTGCCGGAGATTGTCGAGAGATGGTCTGCTGACTTCCCGCAGGGGCTCAACGCGCTGCAGCTCAAGGCGGTCAACGAGTTCGGCGTCCTCAACGGCAACTCTGTGTTGGTGGTCGCCCCCACCAGTTCCGGCAAAACCATGGTCGGCGAGGTGGCGGCGATCCAGGCCGTCACCTCCGGCAAGAAGGCAGCGTTCTTGCTGCCTTACCGGGCGCTGGTCAACGAGAAGTTCGAAGAGTTCACCGAGCGCTACGCGGCCGCTGGATTGCGTGTCGTCCGTTGCAGCGGAGATGCCACCGATGGCGTCGGGCCCGTGCTGGCTGGACGCTACGACTTGGGTTTCTTCACCTACGAAACCTTCCTCAACCTCGCACTCGGGTCGCCCCGTGTGCTCAACCAGCTCGGCCTCGTAGTGCTGGACGAGGGGCAGTTCATCACGGACCCGCACCGCGGCATCACGGTTGAACTGATCTTTTCGCTCTTGCTGCGGGCGCGGCTGAGAGGCATCGAGCCACAGCTCTTGATCTTGTCCGCGGTCATTGGCAACCTGAACAGCTTCGATCGTTGGCTCGGCGTTCCGCTACTGATCTCGCGCGAGCGGCCTGTTCCGCTGATCGAAGGGGTGCTCGACCGGCGGGGAACGTTTCAGTACGTCGATGCCGACGGAACAACGAAGACCGAGGCCTTGCTGCCGGCGCACCGCATCGTGCAGCGCCGCGACAAACCAAGCTCGCAGGATGTGATCGTGCCTTTGGCTCAGCAACTGGTCTCGCAAGGCGAGAAACTGCTGGTGTTTCGCAACATGCGTGGCCCCGCACAGGGTTGTGCGAAGTACCTATCCAAGGAACTCGGGCTGGGACCGGCCACGGCCGTCCTCAACGCGCTGCCCACCCAGGATCTGACTGGCGCATCGCAGGATCTGCGGGAATGCCTGGCCGGGGGCACGGCGTTTCACAACACCAACTTGCTAAGGGCCGAGAGAGAGGCCGTCGAACGAGGCTATCGCAGCCTCACGGGTGGTATTCACGCCTTGGTCGCCACCACGACCCTTGCCGCCGGCATCAACACCCCGGCCTCGACAGTGGTGCTCGCCGAGAACGAGTTCGTCGGCGAGGACGGCCGGCAGTTCACGGTGGCCGAATACAAGAACATGGCGGGTCGCGCGGGCCGACTGAGTTTCAACGAGATCGGCAAGGCGATCATCCTGGCGGACACGCCGATGGAACGTGCGCAGCTTTTCCAGCGCTACGTCTTGGGTGTACCCGAGGACGTGAAGTCGTCCTTCCAGCAGCGCGACCTGCCAACATGGACACTGCGCCTGCTCAGTCAGGTACGCGCCGTTCGGGCCGATGAGATTCCGGGGCTGCTAGTCAACACCTTCGGCGGGTACTCAGCATCACGCGCCAATCCGCAGTGGATCGCGATGGTCGAGCGCGACGTGACGACCTTGGTTGATCGCCTCTTGCAAGCGGGGTTGGCGGAGCGAGAAGGCGATCTGGTTCACCTGACGTTGCTCGGGCGAGCCTGTGGCGCCTCTTCTTTGTCGTTTGAATCGAGCCTGCGACTGGTGGAGTTGATGGGGCGGTTGGCCGCCGCCCAAACGCCGCCGGGGCACGTGCTCGCGATGGTCCAGGTATTGGACGAAATGGATGCTGTCTACACGCCGGTCATGAAAAAGGGGCAGTCCGAGAGCGTGCGTGTCAGCGATGTGGCACAGCGCTTCGGGCACCAGATGCCGCAGATGCTCCAGCGGTACTGCCGCGACCAGATCGAGTTCTGGGCCCGTTGCAAGCGCGCCGCGCTGCTGCACGATTGGATTGAGGGGACGCCGGTCGATGTGCTGGAAAAACGGTACTCCACGACACCCTTTGGCGGGGCCGTCGGGTACGGCAACATCATTGGTATCGCCGATGGGACGCGATTTCATCTGCGTTCGGCGCATCAAATTCTCTCGACGCTGTTCCCCGATCAGCCTGAATTCTTGAAGGGCCTGGACGACATCCTGCAACGGCTCGAATTTGGACTGCCCTCGGCGGCGTTGGCGCTCACGAAGCTGTCGGTGCGCCTGACCCGCGGTCAGTGCCTGGCGCTGCTCGCTGCCGGCGTCCACGCCGCCGAAGAGATGAACGGCCTGGATGACGACCGGTTGATCAAGAGCGTCGGACTGGGGACAGCCGCGCTGTTGAGGCCGAAGACCAAAGGGGCGGCGTGATTTTCCATCAATACGGGGGAGGCCAATGATCCTGACTGACAACGAAACCAAGGTCGATCTGCTGAACAATGAGGCGATCGCGACGACGATCATCGGGTTGTTGCGGGAGAAGCCGGACCGCCCGGTAACGATCGGCGTGCATGGCGATTGGGGTGCTGGGAAGTCCAGCGTGCTGGAGATGATCGAGGCCGGGTTTGCGGGCAACAAGGACGTCCTGTGCCTCAAGTTCAACGGCTGGCGTTTCCAGGGCTTCGAGGATGCCAAGATCGCCCTGATCGAAGGCATCGTTACGGGGCTTGTCGAAAAGAGACCCGCCCTGAGCAAAGCCGCGGGTGCGGTTAAGGACGTTTTCAAGAGGATCGACTGGCTGAAGGTCGCGAAGAACGCGGGTGGCTTGGCGTTGACAGCCTTCACAGGTATCCCGACGCCTGACCAGATTGGCGCGATCGTGGGCGGTCTCGAAGGAATGCTCTCGAACCCTGGCCGACTCGCGACCAAGGAGAACCTGAGCTCCGCGATCGAGGGGGTGAAGGCTGTACTGAAGCCGTCAGAATCTAAAAACGTCCCCGAGGAGGTCGAGGCATTCCGCAAGGCTTTCGACAACTTGTTGAAGGAAGCGGGCGTTGATCAGCTTGTCGTGCTGATCGATGACCTTGATCGGTGTTTGCCTGATACGGCGATCGAGACGCTCGAAGCCATTCGACTGTTCGTCTTCACGGCTCGTACCGCATTTGTGGTGGCCGCTGATGAGGCCATGATCGAATATGCGGTGCGGAAACACTTCCCGGACTTGCCGGACACCACGGGTCCGCGCGACTACGCCCGCAACTATCTTGAGAAGCTGATCCAGATCCCATTTCGGATTCCAGCGTTGGGCGAGACCGAGACCCGCATCTACGTCACACTTCTTCTGGCAGGGGCCGAGTTGGGTGAAGAAGATCCCGGATACGGTGAACTGATCAAGGCGGCGCGAACACGACTGAAGCGACCGTGGGAGAGCGCACCGCTGGACGCCGCGGCCGTAAGTGCGGCGCTTGGTCAGAATGCCAACAAGGCACACAACGCGCTGATCCTGAGTGATCAGATCGGTCCGATTCTGGCCAGCGGCGCCAAAGGCAACCCGCGGCAGATCAAGCGATTTCTCAACACGCTGTTGTTGCGGCAGAAGATGGCTGAGGCTCGTGGCTTCGGCGAGGAAATCAAGCTGCCCGTGCTGGCGAAGTTGATGCTCGCCGAGCGGTTCCTGCCCAGTCTGTTCGATCAGATCGCTACTGTTGCGGTGACAGATTCGAAGGGTCACTGCGCGGACCTGGTGATGTTGGAAAAGGTCGACACGCCCGAGAGTTCCAAATCACCCGCGAAGACCAAGCAGGCGGATGCGCCTGAGGCCAAGAGTGGCGCGGCGCAGGCCAAATCAGAAAGCGCGTTACTCGCGGAATGGAAGTCGTCGGAGGCCGTCCTTGCGTGGGCCCGGGTGCTGCCTCCCGTGGCCGACATCGATCTACGGCCGTACCTGTTCGCGACCAAGGACAAGAAGGACTACTTCGGGCCAGCTTCGGTGCTTGGCCATTTGGCGGCGGTCGCGGAAAAATTGCTGGGTCCGAAGATCTCCGTCCAGGCATTGGAGTCCGAGCTGAAGCAACTGGCTCAACCGGAAGCGGCGAAGCTGTTTGAAGCTGTCCGGGCCAAGATCGTGAGCGGGGACAGCTTTGCCACGCAACCTGCTGGTGTAGACGGCATGGTTGTGTTGGTGAGGGCGCAACCGAGTCTGCAGGGAAGCCTGGTTGATTTTCTGCAAGCGCTGCCAACCGGTCGATGTGGTCCTTGGGTGGTCAGTGGCTGGCAAGGGGCGCTCAAGGACACTGACGCGCAGGCGCGAATGGCTCAGTTGGTCGTCGGCTGGGCAACGCAGTCCGACAACAAGATGCTAAGGGCCGCGGCCGAGGCTGCGAATAAGACCCAAAAGGGAGGCAGATAGTGGGAACCTCAACAGCATACGGCGGACCAGGAGGGGGCACACCGCTGGTACCTTCATGGCTCGGATCGGACGGCGATGCCGGCGGGCCGGCCTCGCCAGCTGCTCCACCAACAGGGGCACCGGCAGATGATCCGGCCAGTCCCGCGCCCCTGCCACTGCCACCGGCGCCGCCGGCTCGACCGACTATTCCGGCGCCGGCAGACAGTAGTCGATTCACCGCGCCGCGCGGCAACTTCACCCGCTTCGCGCACTCTGGTGGCGGCGATCGCGCGAGCTTGGGGCGCGCGGTCTCAGGGTACGTATCCAAGTCCTCGGGCGGGGCGAGGCAGGCGGCCCAGCGTATGGGCGCCTCGCGTGGTTCCGGCGCCCGGCTGCTCGGCTTCCTGGCGGACGTACAGGCTCGCGGCGCAACCGAGGCGCTGCGCTCTTTGGATCTCGAAGGGCTGGCGGGCCGCCCGATCGACGAAGTATTCATGGGGTTGGCCGACTACATCTGCCCGAACGCCGGTACGGTCGACGAAGGCATTGCAAGGGAGGCGTTCATCGAGACAATCGTGGACTTGAGCACGTTGGGCGTGACCGACCTCGATGCACTCAGCCCCGACCAGATGCAAACGGTTTTCGAGTTGTACGCAACTCACGCAATCGAGGCCCGCCTGTGCAATGACATAGGTACCAAGCTGGTCACCGCGCCGGCCGACCCGCAGGTAGCGCTGCGTGTTCAGAGCCAGTTGCGCGATTTCATCCGCAATGGCGTCAGTGATGCTTTGACGGCCGCGCGTGCTGAAACACCAAATCTCACGCAGGACCGCGTGCACGCATTTGTCGACACGGTTTATGAACGTGCCTTTGGCATCTTGCAGGCACTCGGAGACGCGGAGGCAGACCAATGAATCGACACCTTCTTGTGGGCCGGTATGGACCCGACGATCAGATCTCGATTCCCGGTGCGTCCGATGAACAGGTGACTGACCTGCAACTCGTGGCAGGCGAAAAATCGCTGGACCACGGTATCGGCGGGGCGCTGACCAGTTTGAAAGCCCTGGGCGTGCACCCCTCGGAGATCGGGTTGGACTTGCTGGTGCTCGCCGCGCACGTGCATGCTGCCGACACGCGCATCTCCAGGGCTGAACAGTCACAAGATTCTTGGACGCGCGAAATCCGTCTTGTCGTACCCGTGAGCGACCCCAATCGGTGGAATGTCGCCGCGCAGACGGTGAAGCGGACGTTGGATTTTCTGACAGGGGATCGCTGGACGATCGGCTTTCGTCAACGTCCCGAGCGTTTCGCCGAAATCATCATGCCACCCGCAACGCTGTTGCCCCCGGGCTTCGATGCGGTCAGCCTCTTCTCTGGCGGTTTGGATAGCCTGATTGGGGCCATCGACCTCTTGGAAGCGGGGCGCACACCATTGCTGGTAAGCCATGCGGGAGAGGGCGCGACCAGCGATGCCCAGAATCTGCTCTTTGCCGCGTTGAAGAAGCACTTCAGCGGAGCCGCCTTCGATCGCCTGAGAGTTTGGATGCTCTTTCCGGCCGACCTGGTTCAGGGCGTGAGTTCCGAGAACTCGACGCGCGGGCGTTCGTTCCTATTCTTCGCACTCGGCGTACTCGCCGGAACCGGGCTTGGGACGGACTTCGTGCTCCGCGTGCCGGAGAACGGGCTGATCGCATTGAACGTTCCCTTGGACCCGCTGCGCCTCGGCTCGAACAGCACTCGGACCACTCATCCGTACTACATCGCGCGGTGGAATGACCTCTTGGGCCATCTCGGCATATCCGGCCGTATCGAGAACCCGTACTGGGCCAAGACCAAGGGCGAGATGGCCGCGGACTGTGCGAACCCCGCGCTGCTGAAGGCACTCGCTCCGCATGCGCTGTCGTGCGCTCACGCCGCGAATGCTCGGCACCTGGGCATTAAGGGCCGTGGTATCGAACAGTGCGGCTACTGTCTGCCGTGCCTGATTCGTCGCGCCGCGTTGGATGCTGCCTGGGGGCGTGGCAATGACACGACCCCATACACCTTGCCGGACCTGCGAGCCCACCCGCTGGGCACGCGCGAATCCAACGGACAACAGGTGAGGTCATTTCAGTTTGCGATAGAGCGCCTCCGCGCGGCACCGCACTTGGCGAAATTGCTGATCCATAAGCCCGGGTCGCTCGCCGATGAGGCCTTGCGACTCGATCAACTCGCCGCCGTGTACCAGCGTGGTCTTGCCGAAGTCGCCCAGTTGATAGAGGGTGTCGAAACGACGCCAGGATAGGTAACGGATGAGTACAAGCAACGGTCTCGTGGACCTTCACTGCCACCTAGATCTCTACCCGGATCATCAGGCTGCGGTGATGGATGCAGAAGAAGCGGGCGTGTTCACCCTGGCGGTGACCACGACGCCACGAGCTTGGCCGCGCAACAACGAACTGGCTCAACGCACCAAACACGTTCGGGCGGCGCTCGGACTTCATCCGCAGCTAGTTGCGGATCGGGCTTTCGAGATTGAACTGTGGGACAGGTACCTGCCTGAGACGCGTTACGTTGGAGAGGTCGGCCTCGATGCTGGCCCGCGCTTCTATAAATCCTTTGATCTGCAGAAGCAGGTCTTTCAGCACGTCCTCCAGCGCTGCGCTGCAGCGGGGGACAAAGTCATCACTGTTCACAGCGTTCGGGCTGCGAAGGCGGTACTCGATCATGTCGAATCGTTCTTGCCACCATCCAGAGGCAAGCTCGTATTGCACTGGTTCACCGGCAGCAAGGCAGAGGCACAGCGGGCACTCGAACTCGGGTGCTACTTCTCGATCAACGCAGCCATGCTGGAAAATGAGCGGCACGCACCGACGGTGGCGCTCATTCCACTCGACAGGCTGTTGACGGAAACCGATGGCCCGTTCACAAAGACGGGCGAGCGTCCATCTAAGCCTGCCGATGTGGCCGTCGTAGTAGAAGCGCTCGGGCGGCTACATGGAATATCGACTTCCGCGGTTGCCGCAACGATTCGAGCAAATCTTCGCACCCTGCTCGAATCAAATGACGAGATGAAAAGCAATCCGCGCCGCTCCTCGGGCGATGCCAATTCTTAAGGGAGGTTGCCCAAATGCCAAAGAAATTTCATGTCGCCCTGTCCTTCGCTGGCGAAGACCGCGTGTATGTTGATGCCGTGGCCAAGGCGTTGCAAGCCGAAGGCGTCGATGTCTTCTATGACAAGTTCGAGGAAGTGGATTTGTGGGGCAAAGATTTGTACACGCATCTGAGCGACGTTTACCAGAACAGGGCCGTTTTTACTGTCATGTTCGTCTCCGACGCGTATCGGAAGAAGTTGTGGACGAATCATGAGCGCAAGAGTGCGCAGGCACGGGCATTCACCGAGAGCCGAGAGTACATCTTGCCCGCATTTTTTGATGAAACTGTCGAGGTTCCGGGGCTCTTGAAGACGACGGGGCATATTGCGCTTGTTGGACGTTCGCCTGCGGCCTTCGCTGAACTCATCATCAAGAAGCTTCGAAAGGCGGGTGTGCGTCTGAAGCAAGCCTTTTCCTATTCGGACGAGGCTAAGGCTGATGTGGATTTCCCGTTGAAGAACGGAAACAAGATCGCCGGCTTCATCAAGGCCATGCGGACCTACAACTGGTACCAGCAGAATCCTGCCGTCGTTGACGTGCTCAAGCTCGATTGGGGCAAGGTCAGCGCTGACGAAGCCTTTGTGCTGGGGCGCAACCTATATCAATGTGCCTGCGGTAACGAGAATCGGGCGGTCGCTTTCCTCGATAAGCTGCGTCAGGAACTGGCCTCCATCCCTATCGAGCGCGCGCTCGACTTGTTGAATGGGATGTTGTTTGAGGTCTACTTCGATGCCGCCGGCGAGTTTCGTTCCAGCAAGATCAAGGGGCGATGCCTGGAGAAGCTGCTGGCCATTCAGACCGTCCAGAAGTACGAACCGTCAATGCTGTTCATCCAGCGAACGCTCGAACCGTACCGCGATGAGCTCCCGTTCGTGCCGTCTGCGTCACCTCAGGAAGTGGTTGTCGAGTTAAGCGTTCGTCGCAGTGCTCCGCCTTTGGTGAAGACGCTCACGATTGGGGGATGCAGCTTACTGCACGAAGACAAGGGCAGTGACAGCCCGGAAGGGCGAGTTTGGCGCCTGTCATTTCGTGCTTTCACAGTCAAGGAGCTGAAGGCGCAATTGGCCGAGGAATGGAGCATCCCACTCGAGCTGCTCACGATTGCTTCAGACCGCAAGCTGGATCCGAAGCTTGAACTCGAGCTTCCGGACGGCGTGAGCATCCGATGGCCGACGCGCTGAATGTTGATTTCCGCGCAAACGTGACCCTCGTTTCCGAGGACGCTGGCCTTGCCTAATACCTTATGCTGCCCGTGCATCGGAGCGCGGATGAGGGTCAGAGCTCGATGCAAAGGTAGGCCAAGCAGGCGTGGAAATCCGCAACCCTAGTCACATTGATTGACAGTCGCAAGGAGCGCGCGCCTATTCTTCGAGGAGCTGATACGGCTTGAGCTCCAATGCCAATGCGAGACGTTCAAGATTGTCGAGTGAAATGTTGCGAGCTTGACGTTCAACGTGGGCGACAAAGGTCCGATGCAGTCCCGCCTCGAACGCCAAAGCCTCCTGCGACCACCCCCTTAATCCGCGGTGCCGGATCAAATTCAACGCGAGCACCTCCCTTGCCGAGGCTTTGGGTTGCTTCGAAGAATTCCTAGAACTAGTCACAGGGGAAGTCTTCGAGAAAGCTGCTTTTAAGTCAGCCGTGTTTGAGTCACAATCGATAGACCTGCAGCCTCTGCGAAGGGTCTGTGTTCATGCGAAATCTCCGGCTTCCATCTCCGTTCCCTACCGGGCAATCGCCGAAGCTGCCGGCGTCGATCACGCGTGTCCGATCGCGGCAATCGGCCCCTGTCGTGCGCAGCCTGTCTGCGGTGCGTATCGGCACGCAGGTGAGGGCGCTCCGTATGGCGGCCGATGTGTCCGGGGGGGCGCTGGCGAAGACCTCGGGGATCTCAGCTTCGATGCTCTCGCGCATCGAGCGCGGGCTGGTCTCGCCTTCGGTCGAGACCTTGGAGCGTCTCGCGAATGGTTTGGGTGTGCCGGCGTCGCGTTTCTTCGGCGATCAGGCGCGGCGCTCGGACTTCTGCCATGTGCGCGCAGGGCAGGGCGTTGTGGTTGATCGCGTCGGTGCGGTTTCAGACTACCGCTACGAGTTGCTGGGGCATCTTCTGTCGGGCAACCTGTTCGTCGAGCCCTATCTGGTCACGCTGCTGCCCGGTGCCGATCCCTACGTGACCTTCCAGCATCCGGGACTCAAGTTCCTGTACTTCCTGTCCGGGGAGGTCAGCTACCGCTATGGCGCCAAGGTGGTCGCGGTGAGGGCAGGGGACTCGCTGCTGTTCGAGGCCACGGCGCTGCATGGGATCGAGGCTATTCAAGGTGGGCCGGTGTCCTACCTCTCGGTGGTGTTCACGTTGCGCGAGTGAGGCGCGTGGAGACGGGCCTGCTCGGGCGCAACGGCTGATCGGGTGCGTTGATACCTTCTACCTTCGTTCCGCCTTCTTTCCTTTCGAACTGCACCTCGACGCAGGGCGCCCGGTGACTTCGGACCGATCACCGAAGCGCAAGGTTGACGTCGCGACACGCGATCAGGCGGGGGTTGCCTCGTCCGTCTCGTTCATGCGCGGCTGGTTGCTGCTCGACGCTTTTTTCATTGCTGGTTGCCATCGGTTTTTTTCTGCATGGCGAGCAGGTAGCCGACGCGCAAGGATCGGTGGAGCCTGAATTTGCGGGTGAGCGGGTTGTAGCCCAGCCCGCGCTGGTCTCGCAGTTCGAGTCCGGCCCGGGCGGCCGCCCGCTTGAGTTCTTCGGGCCTGATGAGTTTGCGGTAGTCGTGCGTGCCGCGCGGCAGGATGCGCAGCACCTGCTCTGCGCCGAAGATCGCGATGAGCCAGGCCCACGGCGTGCGGTTGATTGTGGAGAAGAAAACCCACCCGCCCGTCTTGGCCATCCGTGCACAGGCTTCGATCACGGCATCCGGGGAGGGCACGTGCTCGAGCATCTCCATGCAGGTCACCACGTCGAATCGGGCTTCGCCGTCATCGGCCAGCGCCTCGGCGGAGATCGCCTGGTAGGCGACCGTCGCGCCACTCGCCTGCGCATGGAGTGCTGCGACTTTCAGCGGCTTGTCGGCGAGGTCGATGCCCAGCACGTCGGCGCCCTTGCGTCCCATCGACTCGGCAAGGATCCCGCCGCCGCAACCCACGTCCAGCACTTTTCGCCCATTCAACGGGCTCAATCCGTCGATCCATGCGAGGCGAAGCGGATTGATCTCATGCAAAGGTCTGAATTCCGAACGCGGGTCCCACCAGCGGTCGGCCAGTGCCTGGAATTTGGCCAGCTCTGCAGGATCGAAGTTCACGAAGCTCATGTGGTTCTCCTTGAGGTTGTTTGCGGTTGTCTACCAGTGGCCGCGCGCGCGGTTCCAGCGGTACAGCTGTCGCGCGAAGGTGTTGTAGAGCCACGCGCCGATGGCATGCAGTCCGGGCCACTGCATGGGGCCGGCGAGCCAGCGCCATCGCGGCGACAGCGCCAGGACGCCGGCGATGGCGTCGGCGCCAATGCGCTGGCTGCCGGAGGCGTCGACCAGATGCAGGCGTTCGCGCACGTCCTCCAGGTGCAGGCCCAGGGGTGTCAGTACCTCCGGCCGGGCATGCACGTCGACCCATTCCACGCTGTCGTCCGGCAGCCTGTCGCGCATGGCGCAGACCCCCGCATCGCAGACCGGGCAGGCGCTGTTGTAGTAGACGATCGCTCGGGGAGGGCTCGGGGCAGAGGGTTCTTGCATGGCGGCTCCAGTTGCGGCGATTGTGTCATTTATTTAGCTAAATGCCTAAATAACTAATTAGCGAACCAACTAGGCGAAGCGTAAGATCGAAGGATGGAAAAAGTCTTCGAAGCGCTTGCTTCCACGCCTCGGCGCAAGATCCTGGCGTACCTGTCGGAGACGGAGCTCTCGGCTGGCGATATCGCCACGCGCTTTGCGATGTCCAAGCCCTCGCTTTCCAAGCATCTGAAGATCCTGGAAAGTGCAGGCCTCGTGAAGGCCGAGAAGCGAGGCCAGTTCGTGTTCTACAGCCTGCAGCGCGAAAGCCTGGCCAACACGCTGACCGGGTTCGTGCAGGCGATCTGCCCTGTGTCCAAGGCGCTGAAGAGGGAAAGCCGGGCGCTGGCCAGCCAGCGTTCACCCGGCGCGAAGGCCTGAGCGATCCGGCCGTCCTGTGCTTGCGCCTGTGGTCCCCGCCGGTCTCGGCAAGCCGCGGTGGCTGGCTTCCAATCAAAAAATGTCAAAACAGACGCTGGATTGCGATTTTTCCGCGCCGGTATTTTTTCCATGGGAAATTGATGGACTGAAACATTGCGCAGGCGGGTGACGCTTTCGGGGGAGGCTGCGTGAAAAGACTTCCAATTGCATTCGCCTCTAGCCGCAACTGGGTGTCGGCACGAACACAGTCAGAGGATGCATAGCATTTGCTATACAATTTGGACATGAAGACGACCCAACTTCCTCCGGTCCGGGTGACGGCCGCAGTTCGAGAACAGATCGAGGGCGTGCTGCTCGACGGCGAAACGCTGTCGCATTTTGTCGAGCAGGCGTCGATCGATGCGGCGCGTCGTCGCAAGGCGCAGCAAGAATTCGTGGCGCGTGGACGCGCATCGCTTGCGCGCGCGCTTGAGACGGGCGAGTCCTATGCGGCAGACGAAGTCCTCGATGCGATGAAGTCTCGGCTCGACATCGCGCGCAAAGCGGTCGAAACGGGGCGGAGCGGTGTCTCCACACGGCGCCCGTGACATACGTCGTGCGCTTGACGCGCGAGGCGGTGGAAGATCTGCAGCGTCTTGAAGCTTTTCTCCTTGATGTCGCGCTCAAGCACGGAGACTGGGAGTTGCCGGATCGCGCGCTCCTGGCCATCCGAAGGGAGTTCCGTATCCTGGAAACCAATCCGTTCACGTGTCGGCTGGCCTTCGATGACCGGCTGGAGCGGGAGCTCGTCATTCCATTCGGCGCATCAGGCTACGTTGCCTTGTTCCATATCGTCAGCGAACGAGAGATCGTGGTGTCTGCCATTCGGCATCAACGAGAGGACGACTACCACTGAAAGTGAGTTCGACGGAACGATCGCGATGGGTTCGGTCGCGCTGGCCTCGAATGCCGCCGTGAACCTACTTGGCGCCGCAAGGTCGCATGAGCGCGGCCGGCGGGCGCTTCGGCGCCCGTGTTTCTCTTTTTTTCGCTCGGGTGGGCCTGTGCCCGCGTGCGCACGGCGGACTTGTCCGAGCACCGAAGGCAACGCGCCTGCGGCCCCGGCAGGTCGGGCGCCAGCGCCGTGCTGCATTCAGGCGAAGCGGATCGCGGGACATCCGGACCTGAAGATCGTTGCGGCCGAAGCTGCAATGCAATCAGTCTTTTATGCAGACGCCGCTTTGGCCTTGGAATGACGCGGCCCGTACAAGTCCCGGGTGATCCGGAACCACGTGAACCGATCAACCCTTGACCGAAGGGAACTTCGCTCTGGCTAAGATACGTCTCCTAACATTTGATGGAGTCGTATTTTGGGAAACTTGGCAATTCGGATGACGCGGGCGCTGGATTCCGGCTCGGCGAAGTGGGTCGCAGTGGCGGCGCTTTTGGCATTGGCGGGGTGCGGGACGATGCCCACCGAAGTCAAGGAGGTCAACGCCGATCCCGATGCGTTCCTTGCCAGGAACTACACGCTCCAGGCGCTGCGGCCGGCGTACGTCGAGTCGCTCAAGGCCGTGGGGGCACCCGGCCCTACGAACTTCAAGGAGGTGACGTTCAAGTTCGAGTATCGGTATCGGCCGCTCGGTGCGACCGAGGACTCGATCACGCTCCCGCAGTCCGCCTTCCGTCCCCTTGGCCATGGCATCTTTCAACAGGTCCGCACGCTGGAGAACAACGGCTTCCTGGTCAGCCGCAATTTCAGCCTGATCTTCCTGGGCGTGCTGCCGCTCAAGAAAGAAAGCGCATCGCCTCAAAACAAGGTGACCATCCTCGACAGCGCGGTCAAGGACATCAAGCCCTTCAAGTTCGAGCCGGCAAAGATGAATGTGGGCAGCAAGTTCGTCGTGGACTACGCCATGGGGTTCCCCATGCAGGAGTTCAACTTCCGCTGGTACAAGATGGCATGCACCGTGGTGAAGACAGGAAGTGCCTCGGAGGCCCATCCGAAGATCAAGGGGCAAGCCATCTGGTTCGATTGCGACGGGACGAGCGAAGCGGGCGCGCCGTCGAAAGCATCGGCGGTCTACTTCAGCCAGTACGGACTGATGCTGCAGACGAAGTTCGCGGACTCGCGGTACTCGGGCGCGGAAGTGATCACGGATTTCACGGAACGCTGAGGCGACCCCAGGTCAGGCCGCAAGCCGCCCACCGGGGCGGCTTTTTCGGCGATGTGCTCGCCGCGAATCGCCATCGGCGCCGCGATGTCGTTCCGAGCACGCGCAGCTTCAGGTTCCCGGCGTTGAACAGATCGAAGATCCCAGCGGTGGCCCCGCTCGTTCGGGCGCCCCACCGGCGTTGCCGGTGTCGGGCTGCTCCAGGTTCGCGCCTTCGCGCTCATCCCCTGCGGGGAGGGCCTGCGGCCCCCTTGCGCATCCCTGGCGCAGGGGCTTCGCCCCCTTTCCCGGACTCCCACTGATCAGACCTGCCTGCGGCAGGTGAGGGCGCTCGCCGCGCGGCGGCTCCGGTGCGCCCCGGAGACGCGCGGGCGGGTGCCGTCTTCCCGGGTCCTTCGCCTTTGTCGGTGACGTTGCGCGCGCGGCGCCGCGGGACCGGCTGCGCCTGCAAGGGGGTGTTCATAACGCATGCGCGTTACGAAGGCTTCCCCCTTGCTCCCGCGTCCCCGCGCGCGCCTTTGTTCACCGGGCGAAGAACTCAGGAAGACGGCGGCCGGCGGCTGATGCGCGGCCGGTGCGATCCGGACCCCTTTTTCGAGGGGCTCCGAATCTAGGAATCCGGCAGGGCTCTTTGTCCTTTCTTCAACTTCACGACAAAGGACAGCAAATGACTGCGACAACGACGACTCATGCGAATGACGTGTCCCGTGCGGCGGGCAAGGGGGGTGATCCTCGCCGGGGGCGGGCTTCGTCCAAGGGGCGAGGCGGCGAACGGACAGCGGCGCAGGCTGCGGACCCGGCACCGCGCGACCTGCTGGTGCCGCTGGACCGGCTGGTGCTCGGCGAGGCGAACGTGCGCCGGGTGCAGCGCGACGAGGGCATTGCCGAGCTGGCGGCGCTGATCGAATCCCAGGGGCTGCTGCAGCGGCTCGCGGTGGTGGCGCTGCCGGACGGATGGTATGCCGTGGTAGCGGGCGGGCGGCGTCTGCGGGCGATGCAGCGGCTTGCGGGGCAGGGGCGGATGGATGCCGCGCAGGCGGTGGAATGCCGGTGCTTTGCGTCTGCGCGCGCGGTGGAAATCTCCCTCGCGGAAAACTCAGGGCGGGAGGCGATGCACCCGGCCGACGAGATGGAGGCGTTCCGCGCACTGATCGACGGCGGGCTCACGGTAGCGCAGGTGGCGGGCCGCTTCGGGGTGGCGCCGCTGACGGTGGAGCGCAGGCTCCGGCTCGCGCGTCTTGCGCCCCGTTTTCTGGCGATGTACCGCGCCGACGAGATCGGGTCGGACGAGTTGCAGGCGCTGGCGCTGACGGACGACCGCGCCGCGCAGGAGGCGGTCTGGGATGGGCTGCCGGTGTACGAACGCAGCGCATGGGCGCTGCGCCGCAAGCTCACCGAGGAATCCTGCGCGGGCGGCAGCCGGCTCGCGCGCTTCGTGGGTCTGGCGGCCTACGAGGCGCGCGGCGGCGCGGTGCGGCGCGACCTCTTCGCCGAGGACGGCGATGACGATGGCGTGTACCTGGACGACCCGTTGCTGCTGCAGGTCCTCGCCATGGAAAAGCTGCGCGCCCTGGCCGAGGAGGTGCGCGCGGAAGGTTGGGCATGGGTGGATTGCGTGACGGAGGGCGACGGCCTCGCACTGCGCCGCTATGGGCAGGCATTGCAGTGTCAACGCGCGATGACGCCCGAGGAGGAGGCGGCACTGGCGGCCATGGACGCCGAGCGCGACCGGCTGGCCGAGGCCCTCGAGACGCTGGAAGCGCAGGACGACGATCCCGACGCGGCGGACGCCAAGGAGGAGGTCGATGTCGAAGCCGAGGCGCAGCGGTTGTCGAGCGCGCTCGACGATCTGGACGACCGGATCGATGCCGCGCATGCCGCGCTGCTGGCGTGGACGCCCGAGCAGATGGCATGCACCGGGGCGTTGCTGCGCATCGACCATCGCGGAGAAGTGGTGGCTACCCGGGGACTGACGCGGCCGGGGGATCACCGCTGCGGTTCGGAGGCCGGCGACCCCGAGGGCGAGGGCAAGCCGGGCATGACGGGCGACGGCGATGGCGACGAGGCGGGCGCGGGCACCACGAGAACGCGCGCCGCGTTCAGCGAGAAGCTGATGCGCGATCTCACCGCGCACCGCACCGCCGCGCTGCAGGCCGCGCTGATGCAGGACCCGCATGTGGCGCTGGCGACGCTGGTTCACCGGATGGCAGAGACGGTGTTCGGCCAGTACGGCCGTGGCAACGATGTGGTGAAGGTCCATGTGCATGTGACCGGCGACTACAGCCTCGCGCAGTCGGCCACCGGTTACGAGGCATCCCCGGCCGGTGCGCTGCTCGTGCGGACCGCGACCGAATGGGGGGACCGCCTGCCCGGCGATCCGCAGGCCTTGTTCCGCTGGCTGCTCGCGCAGACGCGCGACGTGCTGCTCGAACTGCTGGCGTACTGCACCGCCCGCAGCATCGATGCGGTCGTTGCGCGCGAACGCACGGCCAACCAGAGCGACGCCATCGCCGAGGCGCTGGGCCTCGACATGGCGGACTGGTGGGGGCCGACCGCCGCGAACTACTTCGGACATGTCAGCAAGGCGAAGGCGCTCGAAGCCGTGGCAGAGGCGACCGGCGACCAGGGGATGCCGCTTGTGGCGGCGATGAAGAAGGCCGACGCCGCGGCGCATTGCGCCCGCCGGCTGGAGGGCACGCGTTGGCTTCCCTCTCCGCTGCGCCCGCTCGTGGCGGCACCACGCCATGGAGAGGAAGAGGCGTAGCCGGTAGGTAGGCGGCTCGATCTCGTCTCTCGTGCCCCTCGATGCTGGTTTGTCTGTTTTCTTGTTCGGCATGCCGAACATCGAGGGGCGCCGCGGGGCCCGCCATCGACGATGGCGGGTCTTTTTGTGCCTGTCCTCAGGATCCTCTTTTTTCGATGCGCCGGACCGGCCCGGCGAGGGGGCTCGGATGCGCACGCGGTCAGGGAGGGCGGTGAGAGGGCGAACGTGGGACGCAGAACGCAAAGTCCTTGTGTGGCTATGAGGGCAGGATAGACTGCCGTCAGACGTTGTTAACAGCCATGCCGTTGCAATGACCAGCACCACTCGATCAAGCGTGATTGGAGCCCGGGTGCCTTCCGATACGAAGGCGCGATTTGTCGCGCTGGCTGCGCGCCATCAACTCAGCGAGTCGAGCCTTTTGGCCAAGATGGTCGATGAAGTGCTGAAGGCCAACAGTCCGCTCACACGCGGATCGAGCTCACAACGGATCGCGCTTTCTTCGGATGCCGACACTGTTGCGGGTGACCGCATCACGCTGCGACTTCGTCCCGGCGACCGGAGTTCGGCGGCCAAGCGGGCCCATGCCCGTGGGATGAAGACAGGCAGCTACCTGGCCCTGCTGATCCACAACCATGTTCGCGGCTCGCAGGTCCTGCCACCCAGCGAGTTGGACCAGATTCGGACAGTCTGTGCCCACCTGGCAGCGCTCGGCCGGCAGCTTCAAGTGTTCGGCATGCCGAGCACTTTGCTGGAGCCATATGAACTGGGCGATGCGATCGTGCTTGCGCGGCGGGAAGTCAAAGCGGCCCGCGAAGCCACGGCCGCCGTCGTGCGGAGCAATCTCATCAGTTGGGAGACCAGCAGCGAGGTGGAGCATGCCTAAGCAGATGCTGCAGCTGGGGCGAGGCAGCCGCGGACCGGTCGGTGCGGTGCACGACATGGCACTGGACATCGTGAGCCATGGCCGGCGAGGCCCTGGCGGCAGGCTGCTCTTGGGAGCCGACGAGATCGTGCAGATCCAGCGAACCGTGGGGCGCACCCCCGAGGTGATGGTCAAGGTGTCTGGCGGCGGGCGAGATATCGGCGGCGTCCAGGCGCACCTGCGCTACATCGGGCGGCACGGCAAGCTGCCCATCGAGACCGACGATGCGCTGACGCGACAGGGCCGAGACGCTGCCAGGGAGATCACGGACGACTGGCTACTGGAGCTTTGCAGGGGCCGGTACAAGCCCAGGCCGGCGCAGGGCCAGAAGGACACGCGGGCGAAGCTGGTGCACAACATTGTCCTGTCGATGCCGGCAGGCACGCCTGCGGAAAAGGTGCTGGCCGCCGCGCGCGTCTTCGCGCGCGAGAACTTCGCGCTGCAGCATCGCTATGCCATGGTGCTGCACACCGACCAGCCGCACCCGCATGTGCACCTGGTGGTCAAGTGCGAGCATGAGTTCGAACCGGGCAAGCGGCTGTACATCCGCAAGGACACGCTGCGGCAATGGCGGGAACAGTTCGCCGCGCTGATGCGCGAGCAGGGCGTGCCGGCCAACGCGACACCGCGACAGGTGCGAGGACAGATCCGCAAGCCCTACAAGGATGCGATCCACCATCGACTGCGGGCACTTCGAGCGTCCGGGCAGTCGCCCGTCAGCGACGCCGTGAGGCGTCGATCGCCGAAGACCTCGACCTTCATGCGTGCCAAGCTCAACGGCTTGCTCCAGCGTCTCGGATCGAGACAGGGCCTCTTCGATGCAGGCCTGGAGACGATGCGGGTCACGCGACAGGAAGTGGAGGCGGACTGGCGCGCGACGGCCGACATGCTGCGAAGGCAGGGTGAAGGGGCGCTGGCTGCACAGGTGGAGCGCTTTGTGGCACGCATGCCGGTCGTGCAGACCGACGCGCAGCGAATGGTTGAGCGCTGGATCGAGCGGGCCAGAAGCCGAACGCAGGGGCGCCGCGACATCGAGCCGTCGCAGCAGACGGTTCGGTGATCGCCATGGCAATGTGAGATTTGCCAATACCGCTGCGGTGCAGGCGTTGAGCTCGCCGGAATGCCGGCTAAGACGTGCGTAATACGGCGATGCTTATGTCTGTTTCAGACTGGCTGCTGCCATGCGCCATGAGAAGGCGAATGATCGCTGCTTACGTCCAGCCAGATCATCTTGACTGCGGCGCATGGGCGGCCAGTCGCTAAGCGACCGACGGCATGGAAACGCGTAGACCATTGCCGAGGCAGATTTCATTGGTTCGCAAACACGCGCTCCATGGACACGTCGGGCTCATGCCCATCGGGTCAGGTGTGTGAAGCATGCTCATCACGATCGCGGCACTACGTCCTGTGCACAACCTCCCAACGCCCAACCAGTTAAGTCTCTATGCGCTGAATCTCGAGACTTTCTCCCTTGCGATGGAAATTCTGAAGGAATGGCGACTCGATCGCTACTACGCGCAAAAAGGAAGTAAGCGGCCAGCCACCCCACCTTGAGAACTGAGGCCAAGCCGGAGACCATGCTGTCCATCTAAGTTAGCTGGACATCATCAATGGACGTCAATCCGAAGCAACGGCGCCGTCACAGCGCAGAGTTCAAGGCGCAGGTTCTCGCCGCCTGTGCAGAGCCAGGAGCTTCGGTCGCGGCGGTCGCACTGTCATTCCAACTGAACGACAACCTTGTGCATCAATGGCGACGCGGACGCGGGGCGAGTCCAGTTCCATCGGCAACGGCGACGACGGTTGTCGAGTCGGCACCGCAGTTCATCGCGCTGTCGTTGCCCCCGCTACCGCCGCCCTCGGCGCCAGCGGTCGCCGCTGCCGAGGAGATCTGTCTTGAGTTCAAGCGCGGCGCGATCGGCGTGAGTGTGACGTGGCCTGTGTCGGCGGCTGCAGACTGCGCAGTATGGCTTCGCGAGGTGCTGCGATGATCCGCATCGACGCGCTGTGGCTGTGCACGAAGCCAGTGGATATGCGCTCCGGCGCCGAGCGGCTGCTTGCGCACGTGGTGCACGCGCTGGGAAGCGCGGACGCCCACCACGGCTATATGTTTGCCAATGCGCGGGCCACGCGCATCAAGATCCTTGTGCACGACGGCTTTGGCGTGTGGTGTGCTGCGAGAAGATTGAACGTCGGTCGCTTCGCGTGGCCACGCGAGCTCGACACGGCGAAGCCGATCGCGCTGACGCAGGCCCAGTTCGATGCGCTCGTGGTCGGGTTACCGTGGCAGCGGCTACCTGAGATGAGCGCGATCACGCGGCTCTAGAAGCAGGGCTCGAGAGACCGTGCGTTGACAGCGCATCTCCCAGTGGCGGCGTGTCGCCGCCACCTGCATGATCCACTGCATGCAAGAACTGCGCGACCTCAAGGACGAAGACCTGCGAGGTCTGGCGCCGGAGGCCGTCGCCGCGCTGGCGCAGCAGATGCTTCAGCGCCTGCGCCGCCAGGACAGCGAGATCAAGTTCAAGGACGCCAAGATCGAGAAGATCACCTTTCAGCTCGCGCGGCTGAAGGCCTGGAAGTTCGGCGCGAAGACCGAGGCGATGAGCGCCGAGCAGCGCCGGCTCTTCGAAGAAACGCTGGCTGAGGACGAAGCCAGCTTGTTGGCGCTGTTGCGGCAAGCCAAGGGCGAGGCGCCAGCATCGTCCGAAGACAACAGCGCAACGAACAGGCGCACGCCACATCGCAAACCTCTACCCGACGAGTTGCGTCGCGTCGATCATCATCACGAGCCTGAGAACACCAACTGCCCGAGTGCCGAGTGCGGCAAGCCGATGACGCGTGTGGGCGAGGACGTCAGCGAGCGGCTCGACATCGTGCCAGCAGAGTTCTTCGTGCATCGCCACATCTACGGCAAGTGGGCTTGCCGCTGCTGCCAGTGCCTCGTGCAAGCACCGGTGCTACCTCAGGTCATCGACGGCGGCATTCCTGCAGCCGGGCTCGTGGCCCACACATTGATCAGTCGCTTCGTCGACCACCTGCCGTACTACCGGCAGGTGGCGATCAACGCGCGCTCCAACGTGCACACGGCTCGCTCGACGCTGGCAAGCTGGTCCGGGCAAGCCGGCGCGGCCCTGGAGCCGCTGTACGAAGCCCACAAGCGCTTCGTGCTGGCTGCGCGCGTTTTGCATGCCGACGAGACGCCGGTAGCGATGCTCGACCCAGGCGCAGGAAAGACCAAACGCGCCTACGTCTGGGCCTATGCCCGCGGCGCCTTCGACGCGGTGCCGGGTGTGATCTACGACTTCTGCGTCGGGCGAGGCGCGCGGTTCCCCATCGCGTTCCTCGGCGCAGCGGGCAACGACCGGCGAGGTTGGCGCGGCACATTGGTGCGCGACGAATACAAGGCCTACGACAGCGTGTTGAGCGCGGTGCCGGACCGCATGGCGGCCGGCTGCCTGGCGCACGCGCGACGCAAGTTCGATGAGCTGTTGCGCGACGGCGGGCGCAGCGCGGTCGCGACGGAAGCCTTGCAGCGCATCGCGCGAATCTACAGGGCCGAGCGCGAGATGGTCTCGATGACACCCGATGAACGATTGGCCGGTAGGCTCGTTGGCACGCGGCCGCTGTGGGAGCAACTGCATGCGTGGCTCACGCTGGAGCGAGGTCACGTACCTGACGGCAGCGCCACGGCCAAGGCGATCGATTACAGCCTTAACCACTGGGTCACGCTCACCCATCACCTGCTTGACGGCGAGGTGAGCGTGGACAACAACAGCATCGAGAATCTCATTCGGCCATGGGCAATGGGGCGCCGCGCATGGTTGTTCGCGGGCAGTGAACTGGCCGGCCAGCGCGCCGCAATCGTCATGAGCTTAGTGCAGTCGGCCAAGCTCCAGGGCCATGATCCGTGGGCCTATCTGAAGGACGTGCTCACGCGTCTGCCGACACATCTGAACAGTCGCATCGACGAACTGCTTCCCCACAACTGGTGCCCCTCATGGTGACTTTCCTCACTCAGCCCCCGCAAGGTCGTCAGGATTGGGCGGCTCGCCAAACACTCTGCGTGCATCGGCAGAATTTTGCAAAACAGCTTCGCCCGCCTGGTAGGCATCGGAAGGCCTGTCGTAGGTCCACAAGGAGGCGGCAATCTCTATGGCCTCATCTTGAGTCTGTCTTTCCAAAATGATCCAGCAAAATCTGTTGCTGGATGTCACCCGCTGTACCTGAAGGCTCAGGACGCCGTCATCCATGGCGGGGACCACCCATACGGCGACGCTGATCGATTTCCGAGCGCGCCGCAATGCATGCCAATCTCAAGTCTTCACTGATCGGCCTCGCGCCATCGGCTTCGCCTTTGAGTCGTGAGCCGTCGTCCAACTCGCAGCTCCATCGACACACGTCTCCCTGCTTTTGGAGCAACACATCAACCCGAACGTGACGGTACACAAATGAATGGCGCATGAGCGTGAAGCCCGCAAAGCACTGCCCCTAACAATCGGCCGGTGCTAGACTGCCGAGCGGACCGGAGAACCTTGGCATTCTTCTCCTGGGAAGCAAGTAAATCCACCTACAAGGCGCCGAGTAGGCCAGCGGTGCGTTGCGAGGCTGTGACAGCCGCCTTTTATCTGTTCTTCAAAGGAATAGCATGAACGCAATCAAAGAAGCCCGCCGGATCATCACGGCCGATCCGAACAGCGAAGAGTCTCGGACACTGGCCCGCCTAGTCCTGGCGCTGGAATCCGAGGCCGATTTTCCTCTCGCAAGTCTCTATGCGCTAAACCTTGAGACGTTCTCCCTCTCGATGGAAATCCTGAAGGAGTGGCGGCTCGACCGCTACTACGCACAAAAAGGAAAGCTGCTGGACGTGTCCTATCAGGTCAACGTCATGGCCTCGCACTGAAGTTTGCTCGCTGCGGAGCGCGTCGTGATCTCGACAAATCAGTTCCGTGTCGTCGTAGAGGAAGTCAGCCCCGGTGCATTCGCTTGGGCCTTGGTGGAGCACAGGGACGCGGGCGCTGCCGACAACCGGATCGCTCAATCCCAGAAGTCCTTTCCAGAATTTGACGTTGCCTTGGAAGAGGGGTTTGCGGCTCTGAAGGCGCTAGCGCCGAGTTCGCACGCTGCCTAAATCCACGGCCAGACAAGCACCTTGTGTGCGGGCGAACAACGTGCTGAGAGCGACTTCATTTGTTCGGTGCAGGTCTTGGACCTGAGCACTATCGCATGTGTGCCAAGTCTCGGACGTCTGATCGGATCGCTGCCCGATCAGCGCCATGAAGCGGCAAGTTGACAAACAGCTCCAAACGGCGGCGCAGTGCATACAGCATCTGGATCGTCGCGTGCGCCACGGCTTCCACATTGCCGATGCCCGCCGTATCCGGGAATGCCCATAGTGCCGAATCAGGTTGACCAGGCCACCTTGGTTGAAAGGCAGACGTTACCTCGTCGAGAGTGATAACAAACTCTGCTCGCGCTGCGTTCGTTCGCATCAAATCATTCCAGTCGCGAGGCGGATGAACCGGCACTGGCATGCTCGCGCTGCTCAAGGCCCCAATGGCTGCCGGATGAATGGTTTCGGCGATCATCCCAGGCTGTCCGCATGACACCGCCAAGAACCGGCTTGCGCCGAGGTGCTCAAGGCAGGCTTGCGCCAATATGCTTCGCAAGGAATTGCGTCGTGAAACGAAGATCACCCCGATGCTTTTCGACATGTGGCTTGAACTATAGCGAGGGCAGCCTTCAGCAAACCTGACCGCCAACTTCGGCGTCGATGCCACCAACTCTGCGAGCTGCAAGCTGCGCACCCGAGGCCGTCAAGGTGGGGCCGCGAGACGCCTACTGAACTATAGCGAGGACCGCGTTCAGCAAGGCTGACCGCAACACCGGCGTCAAGGCGACCAACTTTGCGAGCTGGGCACCTGAGGCCGTCAAGGTGGGGCCGCGAGACGCTTACAAAAGGAAAGCTGCTGGACGTGTCCTACCAAGTCAACGTCATGGCATCGCATTGAAGTTTGCTCACAGCGGAGCGCGTCGTGATCCCGACAAGCCAGTTCCGTGTGGTCGTAGAAGAGGTCAGCCCCGGTGCATTCGCATGGGCGTTGGTGGAGCACAAGGACGCGGGTGCTGGCGACAACCGCATCGCTCAATCCCGGACGTCTTTTCCGGAATTTGACCTCGCCCTGGAAGAGGGGTTTGCGGCCCTGAAGGCACTACCTTCAGGCCCGTGCGCGTCAGCTGGTGCGCAGCATTCTTGACGGAGCAACCTCATTTGTGCTCTGACCGGACCTTAAGCCCTGTTGGCGCCGGCCGAAATTTGACCCACCTATGAAGGTTGTGCCGCTTTAGATTTGACCCGGGTGTTCAGCCTACCCTGCTGCTTTTTTAAGCGGCGGGGTACCAGGAGTGATCACCATGGCCATGATTGGCAAGGTCCTGCGGATGCACCACCGCGAGAAGAAGTGATCAACGTGCTGGCGAGACTGAACGCGGCACCGCGCCCGGACAACGTCGTCACGGTGCTGCAGGTGCTGACGCCGCCGACCGCAGATACGGCGCGCTACGACCGCCTGCGCGATCTGAGCAGAATCAGGGAGGTTGGTCATGACGCGTGACGTGATTGCCGAACTCAAGGCGCTGCGCCTGCACGGCATGGCCGGGACCTGGGCCGATCTGATCGAGCAGAACAATGCCGAACTGGAGCCCTCGCGCTGGCTGGTCGAGCAAATGCTGCGTGCCGAGACGACAGAGCGTGCCACACGCTCGGTGAGCCATCAGATGAATGCCGCGAAGTTCCCGGTGCACCGAGACCTGGCAGGCTTCGACTTCGAGGTCTCACCGGTGGATCGCAAGCTGGTACTGCAGTTGGCCGAAATGGACTTCACTGACGCGGCGCACAACGTCGTGTTCGTGGGCGGTCCTGGTACCGGCAAGAGCCACCTGGCGACGGCAATCGGCGTGGCGGGCATCGCGCAGCATGGCAAGCGCGTGCGGTTCTACTCGACGGTGGACTTGGTCAACGCGCTGGAGCAGGAGAAGGCGCAGGGCAAGGCCGGGCGCATCGCCAGCAGCCTGCTGCGTCTGGACGCGGTCGTGCTCGACGAGATGGGGTATCTGCCCTTCAGCCAGGCCGGCGGGGCGCTGCTGTTCCATCTGCTGTCCAAGCTCTATGAGCACACCAGCGTGGTGGTGACGACCAACCTGGACTTCGCGGAGTGGTCCAGCGTGTTCGTGGATCCGAAGATGACCACCGCGTTGCTGGACCGTCTCACGCACCACTGCCACATCGTGGAGACCGGGAACGACAGCTACCGAATCACGCACGCGACGGCCAACACGAAGAGACGTATCCGGGCGCGCGAGCAAGAGCACAAATCGTCGTCAGCAGCCTCAGGTGAATGAGACCGCACGCGCAGACAAGGCGCTACGGGCTTCGCCCTTCGCGCCTTCTTCGAGCGAGCGACTGAGCATCAACGAATAAGGCAAGAAAGGAGGAAAGAGCTACAGTTATCCACAGTCGGCATCCACGATGCCGGCATCCATCCCCGGGTGAAAGTTCAAGCGGTACGGTGGGTCAAGACTCAACCGGCGCCCACAGTTGCAGACACCTTCCTAGCCCGATTTTTCACCGCACGGGAGGACGCTCAACTGCGCATGGCGGGGTCGAGAGTTCATCATTCGCAAGTTCATGTTGAGCCGACATCCATGCGCGTTCTGCCATCCAGGCCGTGTCATGGATCAGCAGGCATGAACTTCTTGTAGATGTCCTAAGAGATGGGTCCTAGTTCTGGCCCGGCGGGGCATCGATTCCTCCACACACAAGGAAATCAGATGAACGATACCGTCAACATCACATCGGCGCCGCCATGCGCTCCCGCGTGGGAGAAGGTCGAGCCAGCCGTATTCGATGTGCCCGTCGGCGCTGTCGATACCCATGCTCATGTTATTTCTGAGCTTGCGTCCTATCCGATGGTGGTCGAACGCAGCTATACGCCGCCGCCGGCCCCCGAGAAAAATTACTTGGCGATGCTCGATGCGCTCGGAATGACGTATGGCGTGCTGGTTCAGATCAGCGTCTACGGCACGGACAACCGCTACATGGTGGATGTCTTACGACGCCATCGGGATCGCCTGCGAGGCGTCGCCGTTGTGTCTCCTGAAGTGACTGACCGCGAACTGAAGATGCTCCATGACGCCGGCGTCCGCGGAGTGCGCATCAATGTTCTGTTCGGTGGCGGCATTGGTTTAGCGGCCATGGAAAGGCTGGCCCATCGCATCAAGCATCTGCGCTGGCACATGCAATTCCTGGTGGACGTGCGTGCCTTGCCGGAGCTGATGCCTCGCATGACGCAGTTGCCTGTTCCCGGGGTCATCGATCATCTCGGGCACATGCCCGTCGATGCGGGACTTGATGCTCCCGGCTTTGTCGCGCTGCGCCGCTTGGTCGCCGACCATGGCTACTGGGTCAAGCTGTCTGGCGCCTATCGCATCAGCGATCGTTTCCAAACCTTCGAGGACGTGACTCCCTTCGCACGAGCGTTGATCGAGGACGCGCCGGAGCACATGTTGTGGGGAAGCGATTGGCCTCACGTCTCGCAGATTCGTATGCCGGATACGGGCCGATTGCGAAATTTGCTCGCCGACTGGGCACCCGACGCGGAAACCCGCAGGCGCATCTTGATTGACAATCCCGCTCGGCTCTATGGTTTCTGACCGATGAACGTCGAGATCTAGCTTCGGAGGTACAAACAAGGAAGCAACTCGCGCGCGTGAGGGCCTGCTCTTTTTCATCCGGTCGTTGTCGATTCTGTGCTTGGCAAGCTACTTCTTCAAACGCTTCGGTTCGGCAGGCGTGAACCCCACACATGCTGGTCAAGTCAGCTAACCGAGCACAAGTGGGTTCGCGTTCATGAAGGATCGTGAGTTTCATCTTTCGCGGAAAATCATTGCGGTTCGGCCTACTTGCCCCAGACCGCCTTGTACTGCGTGCGATAGCCGTTGTCGGGGTCGAACACGTTCTTCGGCCCGCCGTCCTTGCCCACATTGCCCACCGTCACGAGGTGCACCTTGGGCACATAGCCCGACCACTTCTCCTTGGCGAAGGCGCGATTGAGCTCGTCGACGATCTGCCAGCCCTGCATGTTCAGCGGCTCGGGCACGGTGCCGGCCTGGTAGCGCTGCGTGCGGATGCGCTGGTACGCCGCCTCCGAACCATCGCCGGCCGACACTGCCTTGGGCGCGCCGTCGCCCTTCTTGCCCGCCGCCGTGAGCGAGGGCCCCATGAAGTCGAAGTACAGGTCGTTGATGGCCAGCGAGTGCGTCCACTTGTCGCCGAAGCGCTGCAAGAGCGACGTGGTGAGCTGCGGCATGCGGGTGGAGCTTTCGGAGATCGGGCTGTCCTCGAAGCTCAGCACCGTACAGCCGCCGCATTTCTTGATGACCGCCTCCATGGCGCGCGCCTTGTAGAGCGCGATGGCGTACTGCGAGTCGGTGAAGATCACCACCCCGGCCTTGCCGCCCGAATCGGCCACCACCCACGAGGCGGCGACGTCGGCCACATCGTCGGTGACGGTGGTCACGTTGGCATAAAGACCTGCCTTGTCGTTCGGCCCGGGCTGCTCGCCCGAGTGCCAGCCCACCAGCGGAATGCCCGACTTGGCCGCGCCCGAGAAGGCCGCCTTCTGCTCGGTGGTGTCGAAGCCGCCGACCACGATGCCCGCGGGCTTGACGGCCAGCGCCTGGTTGAGCGCGGCGGTGCGCCCGCTGACGGTGCCCTGCCCGTCGATGACGCGCACGGTCCAGCCGATGGCGCGCGCTGCTTCTTCCACGCCCTTGCTCACGCCGACGATGCCGCCGTTCTTCATGTCGCCCGCGACGAAGACGATGGTCTTGCCCGCGCTGGCCTTGGGGCCGGTGGTGGGACCGTCCCATTTTTCCTTGGTCATGGTGGCGACCTCGACCTTCTTCTTCGCGGCGTCGAGGAAGTCGTCGGCCATGGCCTTGGGCGCCAGCGCGGCGGCGCACAGCGCCAGCACGGCGGCGGCAACGGTGCGTGCAGGAACACTCTTCTTCATGCTTGTCTCCAGTCGTTGTGGTGGGCCGTCACTTCGACGGCGTTGAGGGAACCGGTTGCTGCGCATGGTCGAGCTGCCGCTCGGCAATGCGACGCTTGATCGAGCGGTTGCGCCGCTGCTGCGCCCAGCCCGCGATGCCGATGGACACCAGCAGCGTGAGGCCGTTGAAGAGCGGCTCGACATAGAAGGCCCCGCCGAACTGCTGGATGCCCGAGATGCCGATGGCCAGGATCGCCACCCCGACCAGCGTGCCCCACACATTCACGCGGCCCGGCCGGATGGTGGTGGAACCGAGGAAGGCGCCGACCAGCGCCGGCAGCAAGAACTCGAGCCCCACGCTGGCCTGGCCGATCTGCAAGCGCGAGGCGAGCAGCACGCCCGCAAAGCCCGACAGCAGGCCCGATGCGACGAAGGCGCCCATCACATGCTTGCGCACCGCAATCCCGTTGAGCTGCGCCGCCTTCGGGTTCGCGCCGATCACATACAGCGCACGGCCCAGCGGCGTGAACTCGGTGACGACCCACAGCGTGACGCTCACCGCGAGCACGTAGAAGGCGCCGATGGGCAGCCCGAGCAGCTCGCCGCCCGCGATGGAGACAAAGCCCTCGGGCAGGTCGCCCACCACCTGGCGCCCGCCGCTGTGCCACATGGCCACCGCATAGATCACGGTACCAGTGCCCAGCGTGGCGATGAACGAATCGATCTGCGCCAACTCGACCAGCAGGCCGTTGAGCACGCCGAAGAGCGCCGCGCAGGCCAGCACCACGAGCACGGCCGCCGGCCACGGCAGGCCGAAGCGGGTCTGCAGGCTGATCGCGAGGATGTGCCACAGCACGATGCCGTAGCCCACGGTGAGGTCGATCTTGCCGGTGATCATCGGAATGGTCGCGGCGAGCGCGAGCAGCGCGATCACCGACTTGTCGGCCAGGATCGCGCGCAGGTTGAACAGCGTCGGAAAGGTGTCGGGCAGCAGCAGCGAGAACAGCAGCGCCAACCCGACCATCAGCACCACGAGGCCGTAGACCGGCATCGCGCGGCCGATGCGTTGCGCGACGGAAACGGCTTCGCCGTCGAGCGACTTGTCGGGCTCCAGCGCGGTGGACTTGATCGAACTGCTCATGCGGAAAGCTCCTCGCGCGTTGCCGCGCCTGCTGCCAATGCCAAAAGTTTTTCCACCGTGATCGCCTCCCCCTCGAGCTCGGCGGCGATCAGCCCGTCGCGGAACACGAGCACACGGGTGCAGACGGTCGCGATTTCCTCGAAGTCGGTGGAGACCACGACCAACGCGGTGCCCGCCTCCGCGCGCTCGCGCAGCACGCCGTAGATCTGGCGCTTGGCGCCGACGTCCACGCCGGCCGTGGGCTCTTCGAGCACCACGAGCGGCTTGTCCAGATAGAACCAGCGCGCGAGCACCACCTTCTGCTGGTTGCCGCCCGAGAGCTGCTGCACTTCGGCCGAGGGCGCGGGCGGGTTGATGTCGAAGCGGCGGATGAGGGCCAGCGCGTTGTCGTTCTCGCGCTGCGGGCGGTCGAAGGCCAGGCCGCGGTCGCCATGCAGCGCGGCGTTGGGGAACAGGTTCTCCAGCACCGTCATCGAGCCCGCGAGGTTTTCTTCAAGGCGCTCGCCTGCGACGTAGGCCACGCCGGCGCGAATGGCATCGGCGGGGCACGTGAACGCGCAGTCGCTGCCGAGCAGCCGCATGCGGCCGGCTGACAGCGGCTCTCGGCCGAAGATCGCGCGGCTGATGGCCTCGTGCCCCGCGCCGCGCAGGCCGACGAGCCCGAGCACTTCGCCGCGATGCACGGCCAGGCTCAACGGGCCGGCATTGCCGCTGGCAGCGCCTTCGAGTTGCAGCACCGGCTCGCTGTGCACCGGCACGCTCGCCTTGATCACCGAGGCCGACAGCGCCTTGCCGACGATGAGGCCGACCAGCTCGGCTTCGTTCGTGTGCGCCGTCGTCTTCACCGCCACCAGCTTGCCGTCGCGCATGACGGCCGCGCGGTCGGAGATCGCCATCACCTCGTCCAGCCGGTGCGACACATAGAGCATCGCCATGCCCTGCCGCCGCAGCTCGCGCAGCACACCGAACATGCGTTCCACGTCGCTCATCGGCAGGCTGGCCGAGGGCTCGTCGAGCACCAACAGGCGCGCTTTCACTTCGAGCGCGCGGCCGATGGCGAGCAGGGATTTCTCGGCGCGCGTGAGCGAGAACACACGCCGCCCGGGATCGATGTCGCAGCCCACGCGGGCCATCACGCGGCGCGCGGTGTCGTTCGCGGCAGACCAGTCGATGAGGCCGAAGCGGCGCGGGTAGCCGGTGCCCAGGCCCACGTTCTCGGCCACCGTCATCCATTCGACCAGGCCCAGGTCCTGGTGGATGAAGGCGACCGGCTGCTCGCGCCGGTCGGTGCGCCGCCATGTCGCCTGCGGATGGCCGTCGAAAAGAATCTCGCCCTGGTCCGCGGGATAGATGCCCGCAAGCAGCTTGATGAGCGTCGATTTGCCCGCGCCGTTCTCGCCGAGCAGCGCAAGGATTTCGCCGGCGCGCACATCGAGCGTCACGTTGTCCACGGCCTGCGTGCCGCCGAAGCGCTTGCTCACGGACTGGAATTGCAGCAGCGGCGTGTTCATGGGCAGGTCGCTCCGCGGGTGTTGAGGCGAATGCGATAGAGCGACGTGGAGGCGCACACGTAGAGCGCGTTGCCATCGCTGCCGCCGAACGTCAGGTTGCCCACCTTCTCCGGCACCGCGATGCGCGCCATGCGCGTGCCGTCGGGGTGATAGACCTGCACGCTGTCGGCGCTGCTTGTGTAGACGAAGCCGTGCACGTCGACACGAAAACCGTCGGACAGCCCCGGGCTCACGACGGCGAACACGCGCGGATTGGCCAGGTCCTGCCCGCCGATCACGTCGAACGCGACGATGTGGTGGTGGCCCGAGCCATCGGTGCGCAGCGCGGCCGAGGTGTCGCTCACGTAGAGGATGCTTTCGTCGGGCGAGAAGGCCAGGCCGTTGGGCTCTTCGACCCAGTCGCTCACCGAACGCAGCGCGCCGCTGACCGGGTCGAATCGAAAGACATGGTTGCGGCCCAGTTCGCTCTCGGCCTTGTGGCCTTCATGGTCGGACACGATGCCGTAGGGCGGATCGGTGAACCAGATGCTGCCGTCGCGCTTGACGACCACGTCGTTGGGCGAGTTGAGCCGGCGGCCCTGGTAGCGGTCGACCAGCACCTCGTCGGCGAGCGGCACGAGGCCGGGGCCGAAGCGCGTGCGCACGATGGCGCGCAGGCCGTGCGAGCAATGCAGCAAGGCGCCATCGGCTTCGCGCGCGTGGCCGTTGGTGAACTCCACGGCCTCGCGCCACACGGTCATGCCGGTGTCGGCGTGCCATCGCAGCATGCGGTTGTTGGGGATGTCGCTCCACAGCACCGCACCGTCTTCGCGCATCCACACGGGGCCTTCGCTCCAGGCGGCACCGGTGCACAGGCGCTCGAGCGGGCCGGCATCGCGCGCGACGGAGGCGAAACGGGCGTCGAAGACTTCGATGGTCATGCGGCGAGTTTGGCACCGCAAAAGATACCGGTAAGCGAGTTGAAGGCGCACCCGTAGAGCACGTATTGAAAAAAGGTTACCAGTAACCTGGTTTTTCCCCACATGAGGTTCACGGCCTTTGCCCTAGAACTGTGAGCCATGCGAGTATTCTTTTTAATATGAAGAGGTCGCCGACATGTTGCCCGTAACTTGTCGACGGCCGCATGTCTCGATTCCCAATCCCAAAGCGCAGCTTGCCTTCGTCCAAAGTTCCTGCACGCCTGTCCCGCCCGGCAACTATGGCCGATGTCGCCGCGCGCGTCGGCGTCTCGAAGATGACGGTGTCGCGCGCGCTCAACCGCAGCGTGGGCAGCGGCCGCGTGACCTCGGAGGCGCTGCGCCAGCGCATCCTGCAGGCCTGCGCGGAGATGGGCTACGTGATCGACCAGACGGCGCGCACCTTCTCGAGCAAGCGCTCTGGCTTCATCGCGGTGCTGATTCCCTCGCTCAACAGCTCCAACTTTTCCGAAACTGCGCAGGGCATCACTGCGGCGGTGGAAGCGCGCGGCCTGCAGGTGCTGCTGGGCTACACCGACTACCGCGTGGAGAACGAAGAGCGCCTGCTGCGCGCCATGCTCGCGCGCCGGCCCGAGGGCGTGATCCTCACGGGCGGCGTCCACACACCGGCCGCGCGCGCGATGCTGCAGGCGGCCGGCGTGCCGGTGGTCGAGACCTGGGACCTGCCCGACAAGCCGGTCGAGCACACGGTCGGCTTCTCGAATGCCGAAGCGGCCATGGCGATGGTGCGGCATCTGCACGACAAGGGCTACCGGCGCATCGCGTACATCGGCGGCACCTCGAACCGCGACACGCGCGGCGTCGAGCGGCAGCGCGGCTATGCACAGGCGATCCGCGAACTCGGGTTGCCGGACGGCCGCGTGATCAGCTTCGGCCAGCCCCCGATCTCGATGGCGCAGGGCGGCGAGGCCGTGGCGCAGCTCGTGCGCCAGTGGCCCGACGTGGATGCGGTGTTGTGCGTGTCCGACCTCTCGGCCTTCGGCGCGCTGATGGAATGCCAGCGCCGGGGCTGGGATGTGCCGGGCCGCATTGCGATCGCGGGCTTCGGCGACTTCGAGGTGGCACGCACCTGCCACCCGCGCATCACCACCGTGGCGGTGGATTGCGTGGGGCTGGGCAAGGTAGCGGGGGAACTGCTGCTTCGCGTGATGGACGGTGCGCGCGATGGACATCGGCCACCACCGGAGACGGTGATGATCCCATTCCACATCGAGCGGCGCGAGAGCTCCTGAGCTCTTTGCGGGCCGCATCCTCCGGGGGCGCGAAATCGATAGACGTAAGCCGAGGCCATACGGGTCATCGTTGTAGTGTCGGTGTCTGCAGCCGACGCAAGCGCTGCCGCAGATGATGCTCGGGCCGTCGACGCGCAAAGTCGGTAACCTCGGCAGCGTCGCCGCGAACGCTTGGGTCGACAGCGCCGCCATGGCGGACGTCCTCCGTCCGTCGGCGTCTCTTGATGGCGCGAGCAGTATCGCCTTGCACGACCAGATGCGCGACGAAGTCATGTTCTGCTTTGTCGCACGCCCCGGTACGAGCGAGATGCCGGTTTCGAGCGCGAGGGCGCAGGAAGCAAGGTCCGAAAAACCCAGCCCGGGGAAGCGGCACTGGTATGGATGTCGGAGCACTTTGTCGATCATGTCGATCAACGCCATGCTCTTTGGCGCCGCCGACGACGGAGCGGACGTAAAGGGCGAAGTTCCAAGTATCTGAAATGTCCTCCGACTCCAGCGAGGATCGGCTGCAGGCGGTTGTCCATCCATAAGCAATAGATCTTTTTTGTTGGGAGGCATCGAGTGGCCGCTCGCGGGACTCTTGCGGCTGCAGTCTTGCGTCAATCACTCCAGCCTAACCGGGGTTGATGGCAGTACGGTGAAGTGCGGCGCTACCCGATGCGCGACGCGTTACGCAGTAGCTGGGCAAAGGCTCGAAGCCTAGCGATCAGCTCCTGCCTGCTCACCAAGCGCAACAGGTTCTCCATGTCGCACGGGATCACCGCATGAAAGAGGGCAACTGACAGCAGGGACGGCCATCTCGACAGCGCCTGGGCCGGCTCCCGTAGCGCAGATGCGGGTATTTGTTGGCTACCCGGAGGATTCGCGAATATCGCAGCTACTTCTTCGAGCGCCGAAGCCATCGACACGCACTGATTGACGGACGGATGGCCCAGGAGACCCCAGTCCATGCGCGGACGAGGCCCAATGACCGCGTGAAGAAGTTGCACCGCATCTTTGAGCGGCAGGCTGGTCTCGTGAGCCACTGAAATGCATCGGCAGAACCCGTCATCGACGAAGGCCTCCGCCGACAGATAGGAGACGACAACGCTGTTCATGAAAATCCCATCCTAATCATGTTCGCAAACCCATCGTGGCGTGGGGCGCGCTCGCCCAACAACTGTCATCGCCTGCACGCGCCCGTCTCGCGCAGCAGATTGCGCAACCTGACCGGGGGCTCCGCATGTCACGTGGAAACGGACACTTCACCAATTGCCGCCACATCGGCCCTCAGTCTGGCCTAAGAGGCGCGCCTTGCTGGTTTAAGTTTACCGGTATCCAATATCTGGCGGATTTATATTTAATTCGAGGTTTTCATGAAAATGTCACATGCGGCACCGGGCGATCGTGTATCTTTGTGATACCGGTAACTGCATCGACATGCACGGCAAAACCGCGCGGCCGACTTCTGGTGGTAGTGATCCTGATTGAGCTTGGGTAGAGGCGCTTGCTGCCTGTGCCAAGAGCGCCAAGACAAAAGAGGGCATGAACGGCCCAGGCTGGCGAACGATTGCAGGGCGATGTCGCCGACCTCTTAGGGAGACTGAATTGGAATTCGAGCCTGCTGCGACCATCGTGGAGATTCTGAGAGCCCGCGCTGCCGATCCTGGCGACAAACTGCGAGTGGCGTTCGTCGAGCTTCAGGCCGATGGGCATGCATGTCGGGAGGTCACCTTCGCGGGTTTGCACGAGCAGGCGCAACGCGTTGCCTCGGGATTGCGTTCAAGACTTTCCAAAGGTGACCGCCTGCTCATTGCGCATGAGCCGGGCATCGACTACGTCGCCGCGTTCTTCGGATGCCTTTACGCCGGGGGTATCCCCGTGACGGCCTATCCCCCCAGCCAGGCTGCCCGACGCCAGCGACTGCTGGGCATCGTCAAGGATGCGGGCGTCGCGATCGCACTTACATGCGATGAGGTTGACGCGCAGGGCGCTGGGACGACTGGAGATGGCTCCATGCGGGATGCCGATGGTTTCGCTGGCCTGCAATGGCTGTCGACGGCGCAAATCCATCACGCGTCATTTGCCGAATCGATCGAGCCCGTTGCTGTCACAGGCAACGACATCGCGTTCTTGCAATACACATCGGGGTCGACCAGCGAGCCCAAGGGTGTGATGGTCAGCCACGCCAATGTGGCTTCGAACCTCCGCCTCATTGGCACGCAATTTCCGATCACCGCGACCGACACGGTCGTCACGTGGGTGCCGCCTCACCATGACATGGGCTTGGTCGGGAATTTGCTGTTTCCGATCTTCATTGGCTGCCGCTGCGTGATCATGCAGCCCGCCGCTTTCATGTACCGGCCCATTCGCTGGCTGCAGGCGATCTCCGACTACAAGGCGCGCATCACTTCTGCGCCGAATTTCGCCTATGACCTGTGCTGCGAACGGGTGTCGCAAGAGCAGCTGTCATCGCTTGATCTTTCCTCTCTCGAATACGCACTGAATGGCGCTGAGATCGTGCGTCACGCCTCTCTGGAGCGATTTACCTCGAAGTTTGCGGCCTGTGGCCTGAAGTCCCACGTCCTTCGCCCCGTCTATGGACTCGCGGAAGCCACGCTGCTGGTGTCGGGTGCATCACGTGTGGATGCATCGAATCCTTGCTTGCGCGTCGATCGCGCGGCGCTGGCCGAGCAAAGAGTCGAACTGCGGCCCGCCGATTCAGCAGATGCCACCTTGGTTGTATCGAATGGGCAGGCAAGTTTCGAAGGCCATGGTGCCGTTGTCGTCGAGCCTCTGACCGGGAACGCCCTGCCCGAGGGGCACGTCGGAGAGATCTGGGTCCACGGACCGTCGGTGGCCAAAGGCTACTGGAATCGTGCCGAAGACAGCGAACGGATATTCCAGGCTCGCATTCCCGGTCGACCGGAAACGCACCTGCGAACGGGTGACCTCGGGTTCATCCATGACGCGAAGCTCTATATCGTCGGCCGGATCAAGGATCTGGTGATCCTGCAGGGCCGCAATATCTATCCGCAGGATGTCGAGGCCGTTGTCGAGACCTTGGATTCGGCTTTCCGTGCCAACGCGACCGCTGCCTTTTCCGTGGATGTCGATGGCCAGGAGCGCCTGGTTGTCGTGCAGGAGGTCGACGCCCGCAAGCATGTTGTGCTTGAGGGGCTGGCTGCCCGCATTGGCGCAGCCTTGCTGATGAGCGTTGAGGTCCCGGACCTGCACGCCTTCGTCCTCGTGCGATCGAATCGTTTGCCCCGTACCACGAGCGGCAAGATCCAACGTGGCCGCTGCCGCGAGATGTATTTGTCCGAGGCATTCGATCCGGTGTGGTCTTGGAAGGAGGCGGCCGTCGGAGCCCAGCCGGACGAGCCTCTGCCCGCGAACGGCGAGATCCCGCCGGCCATAGAGACGGCACTCAAGCGCATCTGGGCCGAGTTGCTCGGCGTGCCCGACGTCTCGCCTCTGCATGGCTTGCTCGCGCAGGGCGCCCATTCACTGATGGCCATGCAGGCGCTGGTGCGCATCCGTGAGCAACTGGGTGTGGATCTGCCGTTGCATGTTCTTTTTGACGCAGGAAACATCCGAGGCTTGGCAAGGGCGGTTGCGGTTGCGGTTGCGGCGCCAAGCGCCATGACGCCCCCTGCCGAGCGCATACAAGCGGGCGCGCAGACGGGCGACCGGCTGCTGTCTTCAGCGCAGCGCGGCCTGTGGTTCCTCGAGCGGATGAACCCGGATCGAAGTATGTATGTGGTCCAGGGGACGGTGCGCTTGCGCGGCGTGCTGCACCCCGACCTGCTTGACCTTTCGATTGAAGAAGTAGTGCGTCGCCATGCCGCATTGCGCACCGTGCTGCCGGAAGAAATGGGCAGTCCAGTTCAGCGGGTGTTGCCCCAGTTGGCGCCACTGCGCCAATGGACAGACATCTCGGATCTGCCGCAGGCGCAGCGCGAAGAAGAACTGATCCGGCAATTACGCCAGCTTGCCAGTGAGCCCTTCAGTCTCGCGCACGGCCCGCTGCTGCGCTACTGCGGCTACCGTCTGGCCGAACAGGAGCACGTCGTGATGCTGGCCATGCACCACGCGATATCCGATGGTTGGTCGATGGGTGTGCTCCTCAAGGAAATTGCCGCGGCATACCGCGCGCTGGCTCACGACGAGCCCGCGAATCTGCCCGTGCTGCCCTACCAATTCGCGGACTACGCGCAGTGGGAGGCCGAGCGATTTGCCACCGATGCGCAACGCGAGCGGGTCGCCCATTGGGCCGAAGGCTTGCGGGATGCCCCCGAGCTGCTGGTGCTGCCGTGGGACTATCCTCGCCCGCCCGTTCAGAGCCATGCCGGTGGTCGCTTGACGTTCGCCATCGCGCGGCATGAGGTCGCGGCGGTCCAACAGCTGGCTCAACAGCACCGCGCCTCCCTGTTCATGGTGCTGACCACGGCGCTCGACATCCTCTTGCATCGTGTCAGCGGACAAACCGACATCTGCATCGGCACCCCGGTCGCCAACCGGCTGCAGCCCGGTGCAGAGGATCTCATTGGCATGTTCGTCAACACGGTCGTTCTGCGCACGCAAGTCGATCCTCGCGAGAGTGTCCAGACGCTGCTGCATCGGGTTCGGGCGCAGGCGCTGCAAACCTATGACCACCAGGACATCTCGTTCGAGCGCGTGGTCGATGCGCTGGGGCTGGCCCGCAGCCTGAGCCATCATCCATTGGCCCAGGTATTTCTGGTGCTGCAAAACACGCCGCTCGGACTGCTCGATCTTCCGGGCCTGGAAGTCACGCAGGACGTGATCGACAACACGTCCTCGAAGTTCGACCTCACGCTGACCTTCCGGGAGCAAGACGGTGAACTTCTCGGCACGGTGGAATACGCTGCCGACCTGTTTCGTCCATCCAGCATCGAACGCCTGGCACAACAGTATGTGCAGGTTCTGCGTTCGATCGCAGCCGACGCGAGCCAAGCTGTGCGCAGCGTCGAACTCATGGACCAGGAGGCGCGGCGCGCGGCCGTGGCGACGTGGCAGCCCGCGAGCGCATTCAAATCGAACGACACCTTGGTAGGGCGTTTCGAAGTTGCGGCGAGACGGTTCGCGCAACGCCCTGCAGTGGTCTGCGCCGGTCAGCAATTGACCTATGCTGAACTGAACTCCCGTGCCAATTGCCTGGCCTGGGAGTTGCGCGGACATGGAGTCGGGCCGGACGTGATCGTGGGACTTCACGCGGAGCGCACCACCGATCTTGTGGTCGGGCTGCTGGCGATTCTCAAGGCGGGTGGGGCATATCTGCCGCTCGATCCGGACAGTCCACCGGAGCGGCTGGCCGGCATCATCGAAGACGCTCAGCCGGCCTGGATTCTCAGCCAGACCGCGCTGCGGGAACGCCTGCCGGCGAGCATGACGCGGTTGTTGTTGATCGATGCGCAAGATCCTCCGGCGGGGGAAGCGGATGAGGTCGACCCGCCGTGCGTGAACACGCCAGACGACCTGGCGTACGTGATCTACACCTCGGGCTCTACCGGCAGACCCAAGGGCACATTGCTTGCGCACCGCAATGTCGTGCGACTCTTCGACGCCACGCAAGCATCGTTTGGTTTCAACGAACACGATGTCTGGACCCTGTTCCATTCGTACGCGTTCGACTTCTCGGTGTGGGAGATCTGGGGCGCGTTGATGCACGGGGGCCGTCTGATCGTCGTGCCGTACTCGGTGTCCCGCTCGCCGAACGAGTTTCTGGACCTCTTGCTGAGCGAACAGGTGACCGTGCTCAACCAGACGCCCTCGGCGTTCCAGTCGCTGGCAGAGATCGCGGCGCGCGAGCCAAGGGCCGCTGCGATGGCGCTGCGATATGTCGTCTTCGGGGGTGAGGCACTCAACCACGCTGCGCTGGCACCGTGGTTTCGCCGCTTTGGTGAGCGACAGCCGCAGTTGATCAACATGTACGGCATCACCGAGACCACGGTGCATGTGACCTGGCAGCCGCTTCTTGAACGACCCGATGCGCCAGGCGCGATCGGCGCACCCCTGCCGGACCAGGGCGTGTACGTACTCGACGCAATGGGCGAGCCGGCCGCGCCGGGTGTGATCGGCGAGATGTACGTCTGCGGGGAAGGTCTGGCGCGAGGTTACCTGGGCCGACCGGGGCTCACCGCCGAGCGATTCGTCGCCGATCCATTCGGCGCGCCGGGAGCGCGCATGTACCGCACCGGCGACCTGGCGTGCCGCAGGGCTGACGGTCAACTCGAGTTCGTGGGGCGGGCAGACCGGCAAGTCAAGATTCGAGGCTTCCGGATTGAATTGGCGGAAGTTGAGACTGCACTTGCTCAATGCGCGGGCGTGGCCCGCGTGGTGGTGCTTGTACGGGAGGACCGTCCTGGGGACAAAGTACTGGTGGCCTACGTGGTGCCACATGCCGGGGCCCATGTGGAGTTGGGAAGTTTGCGCGAGCATGCGCAGTCCAGGCTGGCGGCGTATATGGTGCCTGCGGCGTTCGTGATGATCGACGAGGTGCCGCTGACGAAAAACGGCAAACTGGATTCGGCGAATCTCCCGGTCCCGCGCGTCGAGGGAACCGACGCCTACATTGCGCCGAGAACGCCAACGGAACAGTCCCTCGCTGCGATCTGGGCCGAGGTTCTGGGCGTGGAACGGGTCGGCATCCACGACGGATTCTTCGCGCTGGGCGGCGACTCGATGCGTACGCTCAAAGTGATTGCCTTGGCGGCCGAGCAAGGCATCAATCTCACGCTCGAAGCTCTTTTCGAACACCAGACCATTGCGGCCCTGGGCGATGTGCTGGCGGCTCAGAGCCCGGCAGAGGCGATGCCCACAGAGGATCGCGTGGAGCTGTCACCTTCTGATCGCGCACTGCTCCCCCCAGATGTGATCGACGCCTATCCGTTGTCGCGCTTGCAGGCCGGCATGGTGTTTCACAATCAGTATGAGCCGGAGCGGGGTACTTACCACGACTTCCTGAGCTATCGACTGGAAGTGGTGGACTGGGACACGTCGGCGCTGCGGGCGGTCTTGGCGGCGATGTGTGCCAAGCACCCGATTCTGCGGACATCGTTCAACCTCGGCGACTACAGCGAGCCGCTGCAGCTTGTGCATCTGGCAGCAGAAATTCCGCTGCTGGAGTTTGACATTCAACATCTCGACGAGGACGATCAAGAGCGTCATCTCACCGAATGGATGTTGACGAGAAAGGCACAGGGTATCGAGATTGGCGCGCCGCCTTTGCTCAAGATTTTCTTGCATTGGCGCAGCGCATCGGACCTGCAATTCACGATCAGCTGTCATCACGCCATCTTGGATGGCTGGAGTGCTGCCTCGTTCATTACTGAGACGCTGGTCGAATATGACCGGCTCCGTCGGGGAGAGACGCGGCAGCCGGTGCTGCTTCCCTTGAAGACCACGATCAAGGACGCAATCGATCTCGAACGGCGAGCCATGTCGTCCGCGCAGGATGGTGAATTCTGGCGCTCTTATCTGCTGGGGCACGAATCCTCCGCATTGCCGCCCTTTCAGAGTGATGGGCTGCCTGCGTCGCAATTGGGACTTGGGATGCCGATCCCCGCCGATCTTGCGCAGGCATTGCGGGACGTATCGGCTCGTCTCGGTCTGCCCGTCCGCACTTTGCTGCTCGCGGTTCACATGCGCGTCATGGCATCGCTGTCCGGGCGGTTTGACATTTCTACCGGCTTGGTCGTGCACGTCAGGCCTGAGAGTGTCGACGGCGATCAGGTCCTCGGACTGTTCCTCAACACCTTGCCATTGCGGCTGCGGTTGCCGACTGGCAACTGGGAAGATTTGGCCCGTGCCGTATTCGCGGCCGAACTGGCGATTACGGCGCATAGGCGCTACCCGCATTCTCAAATGCTTGTCGAGAACGGTCGGCGCCCGTTGTTCGACGCTGTATTCAACTTCGTCCACTTCCATATCTTTGATCGACTGCGGACAGCGCGTTCGGTCCGTGTTCGCGGCACCGGCGGATTCGAAGCCACCAATTTCGCTTTCAGCGTCAACGTCGTCAGCTATGACGACCGTCTGACCTTCAAATTTGACTACGACCCTGGTCGATGGTCCTTGACGCAGGTAAGGCGCATTTCGGAGTTCTATGAGTCGGCCCTCCGAGCGATGGTGCAGGGCATGTCGGCTTCGCACGTGAAGCACAGCTTCTTGCAGCCTGCGGAGCGCGCAAGGTTGCTGCACGAGTGGAACGACACGCAGCGGGAGGTCGAGGGACAGACGCTGGTGGAGCTGTTCGAGGCGCAGGTGGCGCGCAGCCCAGAGGCGGTGGCGCTGGTGAGCGGCGGCGTGCAATTGAGCTACGGGGATCTGAATGCGCAGGCCAATCGCGTGGCGCACGTGCTGATGGGTCAGGGCATAGGCGCGGACGACGTGGTGGGTCTGCTGCTGGAGCGTTCGGTGGCGATGGTGGTGGGTCTGCTGGGTGTTCTGAAGGCCGGTGCGGCGTACCTGCCGCTGGAGCCTGAGCAGCCCACGGGGCGACTGCAGGAGATGCTCACTCGCTCGGGTGCCAAGCTTGTGCTGAAGGCCGCCGATCAGGTGGGCGCTAGCGCCCACGAGCTGCAGGGCCTGCAGGTTGACATCCAGGCGCTGCTGCAGAGCAGTGGGAAGGAGAAGGCCCAGGGGCAGAACCTGCCGACGCGAGCGAAGGCCCACGACCTGGCCTACGTCATCTACACCTCCGGCTCGACGGGCGTGCCCAAAGGCGTGGCCATCAGCCACGCAGGACTGAGCAACTACGTGCAGTGGGCCCGGCACGCGTACGACGTCCAGGCCGGCGCACTGGACGCTTACGTTCACCTGCCGTTGATCTTCGACGCGACCGTCACGGCGCTGCTGGTGCCGCTGGTTGGCGGCCAGCGCGTCGTGCTGCAAGAGGGCAACGACCCGATGGCGTTGGCGCAGTACCTTAGCCAGAGCCAGCGGGTGGGTCTGCTCAAGATCACGCCCGCGCACATTGAAGTCGTCAGCCTGGCCCTGCAAGAGCGAAGCGCCCCGCTGGCGCAAGTGGACGTCAGCGTCATTGGTGGCGAAGCACTGAGTGCCACGCAAACCGCGCGCTGGCTGGCCCTGTTCCCGCACACGCTGGTGGTCAACGAATACGGACCCACGGAAACCGTCGTGGGGTGCAGCATCTATGCCACGCGCCAGGTGCCCACCGACCCGGCCACAGGCCAGAGCGTGCAAACCATCCCCATCGGCCGGCCGATCTGGAACACGAAGCTGTACGTGCTGGATGGCCACCTGAACCTTGTGCCCGAGGGGGTGAGTGGGGAGCTGTACATCGCCGGGGCGGGACTGGCGCGAGGGTACCTGGGGCAGCCCGGGCTGAGCGCGGAGCGCTTCGTGGCGTGCCCGTACGGGGATGGCGGGGATGGCGTGGAAGGTGGCCAGCGGATGTACCGCACGGGGGACCTGGCGCGCTGGAGAGCGGACGGCCAGCTGGAGTACC
>Ga0209127_100088_pt1 | contig 50246 bp, 51 predicted proteins | sample LakSupMetagenome_FD_187469 | JGI IMG/M metagenome (GOLD analysis project Ga0209127, IMG submission 187469) | Freshwater microbial communities from Lake Superior, Canada - Sta WM archaea (SPAdes) (version 2) | ecosystem: Environmental > Aquatic > Freshwater > Lake | place: Lake Superior, Canada... | reverse complement strand
AGCCTATGTATATATATTATCCAATCATTTAGCTCAACTAATTTAAAAAACAAAATAATCAGACTATATTCTTCAAATACTTCTAATTACCCTAGATATAACCTTAATAACATTTATTATCTTAATCCTTATTATATTACAGGTCTTGTAGATGCAGAGGGTTGTTTTACAACATCTATCTATAAAGATAGTAGAATGAAAACAGGATGACAAGTTAAACCTATATTTCAACTTAATTTACATAAAAAAGATATAAAAATCTTAGAATCTGTACAAAAAACATGGGGTGTTGGTAAAATATATAAACATGGTGAAGATTCACTTATGTACCGTGTTAGCTCTTTAAAGAGTTTAAGAGTAATAACAAATCATTTCGATAATTATCCTTTAATAACTCAAAAATTAGCAGATTACCAGTTATTTAAACAATCTATTGATTTAATACAGAAAAAGTTACATCTAACTGAACAGGGTTTACTAGAATTAGTTGGTATAAAATCTGTATTAAACTGGGGTTTATCTGAAAAATTTAAAGAAACATTCCCTAATATGATACCAGTAGTAAGACCAAAGGTTGATATTTCAGAAATAAAAGATGTTTATTGACTCATAGGGTTTGCTGAAGGGGAAGGATCTTTTATGGTTATTATTCAAGAATCTAAAAACAAAGAAACAGACAATATAGGTTTAAGATTTGTAATAACTCAACATTCTAAGGATTCAGTATTATTGGATAATATTTCAAAATATTTAGGTTGTGGGAAATCTTATTTTAGCCGTAATGAAGTAAATTTAATTGTTTCAACTTTTTCTGACATAAATAATAAAATTATATCTTTATTTAATAAATATCCCTTACTAGGAACTAAAAAGGAAGATTACCTAGATTTTTGTAAAGTAGCCGAGTTAATGAAATCTAAATATCATTTAACAAAGCAGGGTATAGAAGATATAAAAAGAATTAAAAGTAATATGAATAGTAAAAGAATACATTCTTAACTAAACATCTTATATATAGAATAGTCTAATTTAAGTATTTTGTTTTTAGTTACGATTTATTATAATTGATAATATAATACGTAACATTTTACTATATGCTGGGAACTTCTAATGCTTTAGATACGATCTTATTTAAAAGTTTATTTTTTTTAATAAAGAAGCAAACAGACGTAACAATTCTAAAGATAAAACAATGAACAATCAGCAGGAAACCAACAGATACTATTAATACTTTAGACAAAGAATAATGTATACTAGAGGGATCCTCAGAGACTACACGTAAAAGGCTGCTCTATTTAGTAATATGAGCAGTCAAGAGAGAGTCCGACTTGATATGTCTATATGTCTATCAAGAAGTCCTTATAGTTTTGCATCAACATCTCATTTTATTTTAACATTCTCGCTTAGCTTTACTGTTGTGTTAGGTGCAACAGTATTAGGATTTAAAGAGCATGGATTAAAATTCTTTTCTTTATTTGTTCCAGCTGGCTGTCCTTTAGGGTTATTACCTTTATTAGTTATTATCGAAACCATAAACGGAAGTTAGGAAACTTAAAATTGTGGTAAAGAGCCAAACTCCGGGGAAGTCCTAAAGCTCTAAGAACCAAGGATGTTTAGGAAACTTTATGTCTGGCCCCACTAATGATTGGGGGTATGGTAATATCATTAGAGATGACCGAAAGAGAAATGGGTAATCGCGGATCTAAATCAAATAATTAACTATTTGTAAAAGAGCAACGAGTAGACGGTTCTTCAGTGTTGTCTTCAATACTGTAAGGTGTACTCTAGTCGCCATGAAAATGGTATTTGAGTAGAATTAAGTAACTCAAATTTAAAGATTCTGTATTAGTTTTTGACCAGACCTGGTCTAGCAAAGAAACAAAAATTTTTTTTATATAAACGGATTTGAAATGATTTCCTCTGTAATCTATTTACTACCTGCAATCTAACTCCGGATACGTGTAAATCTGTGGTAAACAAGAATCGGTCTAATAGTATACTATTAAATAGACCGGCTTCGATCATAATAAGTACTTACGGTTTAAACAGCAAAAGAACTCTGTCTACATCATCTGAAGTATTACCTGACAAAGTCTACATTAATGCTGATCAGGACAAAGAATTAATCGTTAGTGAAAATAAAGGACTAGCGGGTATTTATCGTTGAGTACACAAAGAATCAGGTAAAAGCTATATAGGTTCTTCAAATAAATTGAATATAAGATTTAAACAATATTTTAATTATAATCATATATCATACCCTAAACGTAATATGGCCATTTATAAGGCATTATTAAAACATGGTTATGCGGAGTTTAGATTAGAAATTTTAGAATATTGCTCTGCCGATATATTACTTAAGAGAGAGCAACATTACTTTGATAAATGTAAACCCGAATATAATATGTTAAAAATAGCTGGATCTCCCTTAGGTTACAGACATAGTGAAGCAGCTAAAAAATTAATTGGTATGGCTTCTAAAGATAGAAAAGTATAAGAATCAAGCCGTAATACAAGAAGAAAAGCTTTGTTAGGTAAAGCTTTGGATAATTAACGTTTAGAAAAAATGCGTCTAAGTAATACCTTAAGAAAGTCTGTCTTGTTAACTAACACAGAAACAGGTAAGATTCAGGTATTTTCATCTAAGACAGACGCTGGTGCATATCTAGGTATATCCCGTATATCCGTAAGTAAATATTTATTAAATAATATGCCTTACAAGAGTTATACTATCTCTAAAGCCCCCTTAAAAGACAATGATGTTACTGAGCTATCGTCTACTTCTAGTTTTATTAAGCAACAGCCTGTCCGATTAACTAATGAGTTAACTGGTATTTCCAAAGAATTCTCTTCTATGGTAGATGCTGCCAAATATTTGGATATATCTAGGGCGCGGCTGTGATACTTTTTAAAAAATATGTCTAATACGGAGAATGGTACATTAAAAAGGTATACTATTTCCAATATAACGGATACTCAAGTTAAAGTTAACAGGAAACGTGTTAATATAGAGGTTACGGATATATCTACAAATGAAGTAAAAACATACCCATCGCTTACTTTAGCTGCCGAAGCTTTAGATGTACCTCGGTCCAGTTTATCAGGGTATTTTGCTAAGAAACGTACTAATCCCTATAAAAACAAATATAATCTAAAGTTAGTATAAACACTAACTTTTAGTATACTAAATATATAAATTTTTTATGTATTTAACAGGTCAAAAACATTCTTTAATACAGACGATCATATCTTGCTCGTAATGTTTCTTTAGGGTTAAGATTAGCTGCTAACGTAAAAAAAAGATGAGATTAGGTACCTCATTCTTGTTGCGTCAAAGAGCCAAACTCCGGAGAAGCCTTAAAGCTCTAATAACTAAAGATAAGACGGAAACTTCTTAACTGGCCTCATTAATGATTGAGGGTATAGTAATATCATTAGAGATCCTAGTAATAGGAATGGGTAATCGCGGATCTAAATCAGATAATTATCTGTAAAAGAGCAACGAGTAGACGGTTCTTCTATTAGATTAAACTAATGGTAAGGTGTACTCTAGTCGCCGGGAAAGCCGGTTCTTAGGAGAAAATAAGTAACCTAAGATTAAAGCTATAACAATAGCCTATCCTCATTTTATAATATCTATTTTCGTTGTTTTTGTTCCTTCTATCAACTCGATAGTCGAATAGGAAGAGTGTATCAAAAAGGAAAATTAACATAACTATATATGGACTTATAAAACAATAAAAGTATACTTATGTTAATAAATAGCACAATATGAGGATGAATTTGTTGAACGACTTTCAGGACATATGTTACTAAATATACTTAGTGGATTTACATATAATATTATGAGTTCTGGTGTTATTTTCTTTATATTAGGACTATTACCTTTAGCATTTATAATTGCCTTCTCTGGATTAGAATTAGGAATTGCATTTATACAATCTCAAGTTTTTGTGGTTCTATCTTGTTCTTATATTAAGGACGCATTAGAATTACATTAGTAGTTTATTATATGATATAGCAGCGTTATTACTCTTTTTATTAGCTATTTGAATAAAAAATATATGACATTATACTTTTACATGTTTTTTTATTCTCTTATTACATTTAACTAGTAATTGATATATTTATTTTTAGATGTTTCATTATTTTATCAAAAACTTGTTACTTAAGGTAACATATCCCAGCTTTAAGAATCTTTTAGATTTAAGCTGGAAAATTGTAGTTACAAATTTTGTAATGCAATTAGGGGAGAAGACAATCCACTATTGGTAAAGCCCTAAAAAAACAAAGAGTTAGTAAAAGGCTATAGGAAAGAACAATAAAGCCCTTTAATTACAAATATAACGTCTAAGTTATAATTATTATGAATAAACCAATTATCTCCCAAAAAGTATATAAAAACTAATAGAAATGTATTTGCTATAAAAAATTATATAAAAATTCATAGAAATGTATTTACTACAAAAATTTATAGGAATGTATTGGCTATAAAAAGTTAATAAAGGGAGAAGACAAATGGATAGCTAATCGAGGATTGCTAAAGCAAAAAAAAAAGCTCCATGTAAAGAGTATCCCTTACACACGCAACAGGTCATTTTATACGTACCGTATTGCATAATTGCTATAGCTAATTAGCTATACTATATTATATAATATAATAGTAATGTATTAGATATGTACATCTAATACATGTATAATCATTATTTGTTTAAAAGCAAATAAAGGTGTTTTAATACCTTAAAATAAAGGTATTATATAATTAATTACCTTCAGGATACAGACATTAATTTTATTATTTTTAACAATGAATTTATCACTAATTTTATTTACAATTGGAATATTAGGTTTTGTTTTAAATAGAAAAAACATTATCTTAATGCTTATTTCGATTGAAATAATGCTATTAGCTATTACATTCTTAGTATTGGTTAGTTCACTTAGCTTTGATGATATATTAGGTCAAACATATGCTATTTATATAATTGCCATAGCCGGAGCAGAATCTGCTATAGGTCTAGGTATTTTAGTAGCTTTTTATAGATTAAGAGGGAATATTAATATTGAATTTAAATAATGTATCTAGCTATAATAATTTTACCACTATTAGGGTCAATAGCTTCTGGTTTTTTTGGTAGAAAAACTGGAGTATCAGGGGCACAAATCATTACATGTACAGCTGTTGTAACAACAACAATTTTGGCTGTACTAGCTTTCTTTGAAGTTGGATTAAACAATATACCTGTATCAATAGAGGTATTTAGATGAATTGATTCTGAATCATTAAATGTATCATGAGCATTTCATTTTGATTCATTGACAGTTTCTATGCTTATACCTGTTCTAATAGTTTCTTCTTTAGTGCATATCTATTCGATAGGGTATATGAGTGAAGACCCTCGGGGTCGCGTAACGGGAAAACGCGTCTATGGGGGTAAACTGTCAAACTCCGGAGAACTCTTAAAGCTTAAGGTACCAAGCTATAGTTGAAAAACTATATGTGGCTGAAGTAATTACTCAGGTACGGTAACAACCCTTAAGATGCGTGAAAACAAAATGGACAATCGCGGATCTAAGTCAGCAATATTAAACGATATTGTTGTAAAAGAGCAACGAGTAGACGGCAGTTGATTCATTAAACCATATTTAATGAATTTAAGGTGTATTCTACAGGGTTCCGAAAGGAATAGAGATATAAAACTCGGTTTCAATATGCAACAAGGTTGAAACTCCTACATAAAAACCCCATCTAAACAATTCGATTTAAAAAATTTTTCTACCTATCGTTCTACTATTGTAAATCCTGGAGTCTGATCTGGTTTAATCGATGGTGAAGGTTCTTTTAGTATAATAATAAGCAAGAGTAAAGTTCGTACATTAGGTTGACGTGCTGAATTGAAATTTCAATTAGGTCTACACACAAAAGATCTTAACTTATTATGTCTATTACAACAACATTTAGGTGGTATTGGTTCTATTCATCTAGCTCAAAACCGAGATATAGTTAATTATTCAATAGATTCAATTAAAGATTTAAATAACCTTATTCTTTATTTAGAGAAGTATCCGTTATTAACTCAAAAAGCCGCGGATTTATTATTATTGAAAAAAGCGGTGGAACTTGTAAATAATAAAGCCCATCTCACTTTAGAAGGTCTAGAAAAAATAGTAAACATAAAAGCATCCATGGATTTAGGTCTATCTGACATGTTAATATCAGAGTTTCCTGGATATGTTCCAGTTGAAAGACCTGTAATAAATAATGACAATATAAATTTAAACCCTTATTGAATTTCAGGTTTTGTTAGCGCTGAGGGAAATTTTGATGTTCGTATACCATCCACCAATAGTAAACTGGGTTATCGAGTACAATTGAGATTTAGAATATCTCAACATAGTAGAGATCTTATATTAATGCAGAAAATAGTTGAATACTTAGGGTCAGGAAAAATATATAAATATGCTGGTAAATCTGCTATTAGTTTAACAATAGTTGATTTTAAAGATATTACCAATATATTAGTTCCATTTTTTAATGAAAACCCAATAATTGGTATAAAATTGTATGATTATCTTGATTGGTGTAAGATCCATAGTTTAATGCTTAATCGTTCTCATCTTACTGTTGAAGGTATAAATTCTATTAGAAAGATAAAATCTGGTATGAACACAGGTAGAAATTTGGATGATAATTAACCATTGTTAATATAAAACACTTAATAAATCAATTGCAAGATATATTTTATTTTATGCATAACCAAAGGTTCTTTAGCTATTTAAGCTTATTCACGTTTATGATGGTTATATTGGTTACAGCAAATAACTTTTTATTAATGTTTGTAGGTCTATTCTTGGCCGTTTATGTATTTAAGTACATATGTTATTATTCCACTATATGCTGGAAAGTATAAGCCTTTTGGCTTATAACGATCAGCAGGAAACCAAACGACCATAGGTCTTAGTAGATTCCTCAGAGACTACACGTGGAATACTCTACTATATCTATAAAAATAGGATATAGGGGTAAAGATATAGTCCAAGGTTTTATTATAAACTGTTGCAATATTATATATTTTATTTGGTTATTATATATACTTTTTACTCATACTATATTTTTTATCCATACTATTATTCCCCTATACACTGTATAACTTACCCCTTATGTGTATTTAAAAGATTTTACAGTAAAATCCCTGAAACTAAATACACCAAACAATACAAGAAAGAGTATGAGCTAACACAAGAGCAAAAGGAATCGATCATAGGTATAATGTTAGCAGATGGCTTTTTGGAAAAAGGTAAACCTACTTATAATACAAGACTTAGAATAGATCATACTTACCCGGAACAAGAGTCATATGTATTTAGTTTATACACTATATTTGGCCAGTTAATAGATATGGAACCTGTAATAGTTGTAAGAAAAGCTGACCCTAGAACAGGTAAAATATATAAATCTATATATGTTAGAACATTAAGATTTTCTTGCTTAAATGAATACCATTCTTTATTTTACAAAGATAAAAAAAAAGTTATTCCTTTATACAAGACTTATTAACACACAGAGTGTTAGCTCACTTAATTATGGGAGATGGGTTTTTCTATCAAGGCACTATTATGTTATGTACAAAAAGTTTCAGTAAAGAAGAACAAGAACTTTTAATAAATGCATTACAGGAAAACTTTGGAATTAAAGCTACTTTGAATAAACGTATTAGTAGTACTGGTATTCAAAGTTATAGAATTAGAATCAGTAAAAAAAGTATGGATAAATTAGTAGTATTGGTAAAACCGTATTTTATACCCGAAATGTTATATAAATTAGGGATTTAATTGGCCATATACCTAGTACAAAAGATTAGCAATAAATTAGTTTTTAATTTAAAACCTGTGAGAAGGTGTTGGGGTTTGTTCATATCTTTTAGTTTGTTTCTGATATTCTAGAATAGCAGCAAATCAAAGCTCTCTATCGGCATTTTTAACAAATAGAGTAGGTGATTGTTTCTTAACTATAGGTATGTTTGCAATTCTTTTGGCTTTTGGTAATTTAGATTATGCAACTGTATTCTCATTAGCTCCATACATGAATGAAAAGGTTGTAACTATTGTAGGTATATGTTTATTAATTGGAGCTATGGCTAAAAGTTCTCAAGTAGGACTTCACGTATGACTACCTATGGCGATGGAGGGTCCTACACCCGTGAGTGCACTAATACACGCTGCCACTATGGTTACAGCTGGTGTGTATTTATTAATGCGTTCATCTCCTTTAATAGAATATAGTTCAACAGTGCTAATGTTATGTTTATGATTAGGTGCAATTACAACTGTATTTAGTTCTTTAATAGGGTTATTCCAACAAGATATTAAAAAAGTTATTGCTTACTCCACTATGAGCCAATTAGGGATGATGGTTATAGCTGTAGGTTTATCTTCTTATCATATAGCGTTATTCCATTTAGTTAATCATGCTTTTTATAAAGCACTTTTATTCTTAGGGGCTGGTGCAGTTATTCATGCTGTAGCTGATAATCAAGATCAACACATATAATATTTTTTTATAGATCTAATACTGCCAAACTCCGGGCAATTCCTAAAGCTTAAATTACAGCGAGTAGACAGGTAACTTTTGAAAGTACGAGTTATTAATAATTTCTCTATGAATTCCGCGCTATGCTATGCATAGCGGTATTCGATGTAACAACATTTAAGATAATCGAAAGAGCAATGGATCTTCGCGGAACTAAGTTCCTTAAAAAACTTTTATATGGTTATAAAAACAAGTGTTTTTCATATAAATTTTAAGGATAAAAGCGCAACGACTATACGGTAGTAGTGTCTACTCAGGTCTAACGAACCTATATTTTAAATTGAGTAAATTTCTCATGAGAGTAGAATTAAGATATAGTCTGGCCCCTTACGAAAGTTTGAACAATAGGATAACTAATATATCAATGCTATTTAATGCGATTAGATATTATTAAGTTGTACCTAAGGGATAATTTATTAATAATTAAAAAAAAAGTATATTATATTTATTTCTATTATTTCTTATAAAAACATTACTTTATAAACTAATGGGTCACATAAATTTTTATAATTTATTAAATTTTATACATAGAGGTTTTATTAAAAAATCTGTAAAGTACTACTCCTTAACCCCGGCGTCTTCTGGGCTTTGCCCTAAAGACAGTGGCTGCGGAGCCGAATATAATAATAAATTAAACCCTTGATTTGTTACAGGGTTTGTAGATGCTGAAAGTTGTTTCAACATAAACATAACTAAAAGCTCTAGTAATCTAATAGGATATCAAGTACAAGCTAGATTTATTATAGAACTTCATATAAAAGATATAAAGATATTAGAGAAAATACAAGATTTTTTTTTGTGGTATTGGTTCAATTACGTCTACTAAGAAGGTTGCAAGGTATTCAGTTTATGATATTAATAACATAAACAATATTATTAAATTTTTTAATGAATATCCTTTACAAAGTGCTAAACAAATAGATTTTGCATTATGAAAAGAATGTGTGAAATTGATGTTAAGTAAAGACCATTTAATCACTAAAGGTTTAGAAAAAATTTTATCTTATAAAACTGCTATTAGTTTCGGGGAATCTGATAAATTAAAATTGTTGTTTCCCAATATTATTTCTATGAAAAGACCTATAGTTGAAATGTCTAATGTTAAATTAAATCCTTTCTGAGTAACAGGATTTATTGAAGGTGAAGGGTCTTTTCATGTAAATACTAACAAAAAAACCGATAAAATGAGACCTGTGTTTAGTATAGGATTAAATAATCGAGATAAACCTTTACTAATAAGAATAAATAATTTTTTCAATGAAATAGGATCAGTATATGTGTCAGATTCAAATAATTCTGCGGAATTAAAAATATTTAAATTAAGTAATTTTAATAGTTTTATCCATCATTTTAGTATTTATCCACTAAGAGGATTTAAGCTTTATAATTTTACTATCTGGTGTAATATAGTAAAATTGCTTGAAAACCATGAATTGACTCCTGAAACCATTTATAAAATAAAAGACTTAAAAAATAAGTTAAACAAGTGAAATTAATATAAATATATTTTATTTATTAACAAATAACCGTTTAGAAAATATGGTGGGTTGAGACCATTTTTACCACTTACTTACTCTGTAATGCTTATAGCTTCTTTAAGTTTAGTAGCCTTCCCTTTCATGACAGGGTTCTATTCAAAAGATTTTATACTTGAGTCTGCTTACGGTCAATATCATTTCTCTAGTACTGTTGTTTACATAATAGCTACAATAGGAGCAATGTTTACTACATTATACTCTGTAAAAGTATTGTATTTAACATTTTTAACCAATCCTAATGGACCTTTAATCAATTATAAAAACGCACATGAAGGTGATATCTTTATGAGCTTACCTGCTGGGTGATATGGGAAATAACTTGCGTGGGTAAAACTATCAAATTCCGGGGACCTCCTAAAGCTTCTGGTACCAAGCAAAAGTTGAAAAACTATTTGTGGCTGAACTAATTACTCAGATACGGTAACAAGTCAGAAGATGATTGAAAAAGAAATGGACAATCGCGGATCTAAGTCAGATAGATACATGTCTGTAAAAGAGCAACGAGTAGACGGTAGTTGATACAAGAGAAATTCTTTTGTGTTTAAGGTATACTCTAACGGGTATCGAAAGATATTATCAACTCAGAATCCCTTCTTAGCAAATATATATACAGGTTTTGGTAGAAGTTTAACAAGAGGTATTTCTTCTATTTCAATAAAAAATCCTGCTTTACACCCCTATTTTGTTACAGGTTTCTCAGATGGAGAAAGCTATTTTTCAATTAGTCTTAACAGATCTTCTAAGATGAATACTGGTTGAATTGTAAACTTGCAATTTGGTATAAAATTACATAAAAAAGATCAGTATTTATTAGAATTAATTCAAGCATTCTTTATGGATATAGGAAGTATTTCCTTACATGGTAAAGATGCGGTTCAATATAGAGTTTCATCTATAAAAGATTTACAAGTGATTGTAGACCATTTTAATAATTTCCCTTTAATTACACATAAATGGTCGGATTTCCAATTATTTAAAGCCGCTTTTGAATTAGTTAAATGTAAAAGACATTTAACCTTAGAAGGTTTGATAGACATTGTTAGCATAAAAGCTTCAATGAATTTAGGTTTATCAGAGGAATTAGAGATTGCTTTTCCTAGTTCTAACGGGCTCGTACCACAGAATGGTAAGGCACCACAGGGGACTAGATTAAATATAATAGCTAGACCTTTAAATCCTAATAAAAAAAATAACAAATCCGAATTGATTGTCAGGATTTGTTAGCGCTGAAGGTAATTTCTTTGTTAATCTTATAAATTCTAAGACAAAAGTTGGAAAGCAAGTTATCTTAATCTTTTCTGTAACTCAACATTCTAGAGATGCTGATCTATTACAATCATTTTGTGAGTTCTTGGATTGTGGTAAATATTACCCTAGCTCTACCAGAAACGAAGGTAACTATTCAGTTGCGAAGTTTTCTGATATAGAACTAAAAATTATACCATTTTTCTTAAAGTATCCTATCTTAGGTGTTAAATCACAAGATTTCTCTGATTTTTCTAAAATCGGATCATTGATAAAAGAAAAAAAACACTTAACTGAACAAGGGTTGGCTAATATTGAATTAATAAAAAGTGGTATGAATACTAAAAGAATTAGCTAAAGTAGACTGAACTACTTTTTAATTGTTAGTTTTTTCTTCTATAGCTACTTTTTATTATTATTACGTATATATATTTGTATGATAAATCTGATCGCCGTGTTAATGATTTTAGCTGTATTCTCTATATTCTTTGGATTTATTACAAAGGATATGTTTATAGGGTTAGGTTCAGGATTCTTTTCAGATAATGCTTTATTTATACATCCTTCTCATGAGATAATGTTAGATACTGAATTTGCTGTACCAACTCTATTTAAGTTATTACCTTTAATGTTTACTATATCATTAAGTGTAATTGCTATAGTGTTGTCTGAATATTTTTCTACTGTACTAATTTACTTTAAATTATCTAGACTAGGTTACAACATTTTTAGTTTCTTTAATCAACGTTTCTTAATAGAGCTATTTTATAACAGATACATTACTGGTGTTATACTAAAACTTGGTGGACAGACTACTAAAGTAATAGATAAAGGATCCGTAGAGTATATAGGACCTTTTGGACTAGAAAAAGGATTATTCAGTCTAAGTAACAATATTGCTAAACTAAGTACTGGTGTTATTACATCTTATGCCCTATACATTTTAATAGGATTAATCCTTTATCTTTTATTTTATTCATTTATAGATAACTCTGTTATTATCTTAGCGCTATGTCTATCTTTATCTTTGGTATTACATAGAGATGCTAATATCATAAATTTACTTAGTTCTTATACTAGCCCAGCTATGTTTGGTGTCTTCTGAATATAAATGAATTATAGAAACCCTGGTAGACAAAATATACGTAGTTCATTTAACAAAAAAAATCTTCTACTATGTTAAGAGGTTACGTTAAATCTAACTCACAGTATACTCTAATGAACTCTAAAACCAGAAATGGAAATTTTGGTTTAAAGGGTTGAGTAAGTAGCCATAGTTTAATGGTACAACTAGATTTATCGCAATTCGTACGTTTACCGCTACCCCTAAATTACATTATTCTAGCATGTATTTTGATATCTCTTTTTATTTTAGGTTTAATATTAAAAAGTAAAAATAATCCTATTTGAGATTACAAGATGCTTACTGTAGATAAAGACTATACTCCTAAACCTGCTGAAAAGAAACCTTCTAAAAATGAACCATGTAATCATCCAATGGACCCTAGAAGACCGCTAGTGGTATGAAGGAATCACAGGTGTGTGGGTAATTATCCTTTTATAACGGGTATAAATGGTAATAGGGATACCCTTTGTACTACCTATCGTAATATATTTTGTAATACTCCAGGCTGCGCATGTAGGCAGCCTATACCAAATTAAGTGTTACAATTAAGTATTACTATATATTTAATAAAAATTATATAGATGGAAAACAATTTATATATGAAATATAAGAATGGAAAAACAATTTTTTCTGTATGTTGTAAAAAGTGTACGAATCTGCTAGTTACAACACATAGAAAAACCATTAGAATATTATAATAGATTAAAATACTATCATTATGAAATAAACTAATGAGACTTTTCGGGTTATTAACATAATTAAGAATTGCATATTTAAACTTTATATTAAAAGATATCTATGGCTATAAAAATTATAATAAAGGTATATTACAAGGCATTATTTCAAAACTATATAATATACATGGGACTAGTATAATGAATGCTATTACTATTGGTAATAAAACAGTTCAACAATAAGACATAAGTTGATCATAACGTATTCTTGGAAAAGATGCACGCGCTCAAATAAAAGTGAATACCATAATACAAGTTTTAATCCCTATGACTACACCACTTATAGTTGTTCCTATTATTGAACTATAATTATCAAAATCTATTACATTAAAATTGGTTTCATTATCTGTTAGATACATATAACTGTCACCTTCAATAAATTGCACCAAATAAAAATAAGGGTAAAGATAGTAGTTAAAATCAAACAGATAACCACCTAAAAATAAAATACTATTTAAAATACATATAAGAATAATGCTAGCATATTCAGCTAAAAAGAAAAATACAAAAATAACAGCTGAATGCTCTGTCATAAAACCACTAACCAATTCTGATTCAGCCTCTGCTAAATCAAAGGGAGCTCTATTTGTTTCTGCTATAGACCCTATAAAAAATACAATAAATATAGGAAATAAAGGTATTATATATCAAATAGCTCTTTGAGCTTCTATAATAACAGTAATATCTAAACTACCTGCTAATAGTACTACTAAAAGTATAGCAGAGCTTAATATTAACTCATAACTTATTAATTGGGCTGTACTTCTTAACGACCCTAAAAATGCATATTTAGAATTAGCTGATCATCCAGCTAAAAGTATACCATACGTAGCTAATGAAGACATAGCCAACATATATAATATACCCAGGTTATAGTCTAACAACATTAAACCAGGACCATACAAAAAAAAGTCTTTAGAAAAACTTACTTACTTCTCCCCCTGTTCATTCCCCCTTGAATTTAAATTATTTTTAAGGAACCTTGTTCTAATTTATGTTCTCTTTTATTTACTATGTCCGAAACTAAGCATCAATCATTAAAATCTAGTGATTTAACACCTAATATCGGATTTTTAATAAAGAAAGGTATAATTATTTCATTAACGACAGAAAATTTTGTAACTTTAAAATCCATTATATTATCTTTTTTTCTTAAGTAACAATATCCACAATTAAAATAATCTTTAATTGCAGTTAATAATACCTCATCTTTTTCATGTTGAGTAATTTTAAATAATAGAGATTTAAAGATACCTTTGTCTAAAGAAACAGAAAAATTACCTTCAGCGGAAGTAAACCCAGCTATTCACCGTGAATGTGGTATTACACAGGTTTCTCTTAAAGGAGGGGGAACTGGTACAGTTTCGGGGAACATTTATTGTAACTCTTTTGATAAACCAAAGTTTAAGGTTGCTCTTATATTAACAATCTTTTGTAAACCTTGTAAAGTCAAATGTTCTTTCAATTGAATAATAGATAGAATTTGTTTAAATAATAAATAATCTCCTCTTTTTCAAGATATTAAAGGATATTTATCAAAAAATATCATTAATTCTATTAGCTCATTTAATTTTTTGACTCTAAGGGCACAAGAAGATTGGTTACTACTTACAGTACCTATTCCACCTAAACTATGTTGGATTCTTAATAAAATCGGATAATCTCTAATATGTAGTTTAATTTGAAAAACTGGTTGAACCTCTCAACCAAATTTATAAGAGGAACTTTTTAAGACACTGCAAGAAAAACAACCTTCACCATCGCTAAACCCTGTAATAAACCAAGGATGGATTTGTATATCCTCCATTTTATGTTTATTATTACTTAATGTAGCATAATAACGACGAGTATTAACATTTAAAGAATCAAAACCAATTAATGGTGAATCGTAGGAAATATTTCTATAAAAACTTTAATAATAGCTTATTACTAAGCTCTTTAGAGTACATCTTAAATATATTACAAAAATCCACCCCTCCAGGGTGGATTCTCCTAGCTGTGGATCTTGTAAATATCTATAGACGTTTACTCGTTGCTCTTTTACAATTGCAGAATAATATCTTACAACTGATTTAGATCCGCGATTGCCCATTCCTATTACTAGTCCCTAGTTCACTTATTTATGTTGCTAATCTTTGCAGAATAAAGCATACGAAGTAAGCATAAATAGGCTACCCTCTATAGAATACGTAGCCTAAAAAGTAACTAGAATCTTCTAGCTTATTACCTTACCTGAGTAATTAGTTCAGCCACCTATAACCTTTCGATTATGGTTTGGTACCAGAAGCTTTAGGGGTTCCCCGGAATTTGTCTATATTACCCTATAGTCCTAAGGTATTACAGCATAACCAAGTAATGAAAAAATTAAAGTTATAATAGGACCAAGGAAAAATAAAACAATATTGGCTTGTGTAGGAGAAACATATTCTTTTAATAGAAGTTTAAGAGCATCGGCAAATGCTTGAAGTAGACCATATCACGAATGTCCTCATTTAACCATTTATTTTACATAATACAGGTAAAGAATTGAGGTTTTCTCCCTAAATAGAGTAACTATCCATTTCCAGGTATAAATATATATATTTATACCCTGTACTTTCTCAAGTAGGGCCTGACTATATCTTAAGCATAAAATAACCAAAATTTTATGCCAACCAACGTTTAGTCGATGAACTGCACACCACAATAATAAATTATTATTATGCTGGTTGGCTGCGGGTTGCCTATTTCTTTTCATACATCTATTTCGATTTTACTATACCCCGAGTCATTACCTGGGCCATGTATTTAGTTACCTAATACATTTAGTTGAAATAGCTTTAAGGTGTTCCCGTCAATTTGATGGTTTATAGCAAAAGGTTCTCTTTCACTGATGGGCCTAATAAAGTTTCTCACACTTTACTTTTTATCTTACAATTTAATACTGTAAAAATACAAACCTTTATAATCTCTATGAGTATTCAAGAATTTACTAATTGTTTTATGACTTAATTTTAATTCTTTAGCTGCTAAATGTTTTGAACTAAAACCAGTTTCATTGGAATTCATTAGAATAAATCTATCATCTAACTTTTTATAAACTCAAATTTCAGTAGTCTCATTTTTTGCTAATTTAAATTTATTTAGTAATTATTTTCTCTTTAAATCAGTCAATTTATAATTAATAAATAATACTAAATAATTGCCCTTTTTAGTAGCTAATTCAGTATCTAAGTGTCTAACCACAGATCTGTAATCCACATTAAAATATTCAGCTGCTTTTTGAATACTATTAAATGAATCGGTAATTAATTCTAAAGTTATAGCATTATAAGCCCATACTGTACGATTTCTCGTTTTTCTTAATGATGAGAATTAAATTAATTTTTCTAGCTCTAAATCATTTAATTCATGATTAAATATATAATGACCATTAATACCTCCTTTTATTAGTTTATCTAGATGATTAGTTATAACTAAATGTTGTACACCTAATAATTTAGCTACTGCACTTTTAGACTCTAATTCTGTTTTAACAACAGTATCTTTTGATTCTATAAAATACATTCATATTTTTTTAGCTATATTATGATTTAAATTTAATACTTGCATAGCATCACTATCTAGTTTTTCTGCTAAATCTAAACATTATATTTTTTTAGTTAAAAATAAGAGATTTTTGTAGGGTACGTAAGTATTTAAATAAACACTAATTGTTTCTCTAGCTATACCATATTCTTTGGATGACGCACTTATGCTACTAAATATTAGATAATTAGTACTAATTTGATTATTACAATATTCATATACATATAGGTGTAAATCTTTATTATCTGAATCCAATTTTGACTGTCTAAGTCTTAATATCTCATATAAAGACTTATAAGATTGTATTTCACTAAAATTACTTTTAAAGATAGTGTTTAATAAAGGTAAGTATTTTTGTAAGTAAAAATTTTCTCTATCCTGTTGGATGCTAAGGTCACATATCTCTATAATAGAAAATTCAAATTGATCTCAACCAATTGAATTAGCAAATTTATGGAATCTATCTTTTAAGTTAGAACTCAAATGATCTTTAAATCTTTTGTGGAAGTCTTTAGTTCTCCCTATATAAAAAACCTTAGGGTCTTTTTTGTATCTGAACATATAAATACCCCCCCCTTTACCTTTTAAAGATTTAAAGAAAGATAGAATAACAGATGGGTTAAGTAAATAAGTAGAAGTAAAAAGCACATCATCCGAAAATTCAATAAGGGGGGCTTTTCTATTATAGTATAATTCACTTAAAGCATCACAAGAATAATGAAAAGTTCTTTTATGTGTAAGATTTAATGTTATACAACCCACTGCATTAGGTCCCAATCTTCTTTGCATGCTAGCCATAGTTTTTCTCTCAGCTACTGTTACAAAAGCTACTGTTAATAAAACAGGTATAGTAACAGCTAATACTTCAAGAACAGATATAATGGTTGGAAAATATAACATTTTAAATTTAAAAGGATGATCTTAAAATTACATTTAAAAAGTTTATTTTAATTAATCATGTTAATTATCTATTTAATATGCATAGATTGTATATTTTAAAATTGAAGGATTATGTTATTTGTCTAAAAAGACTGAACTATATTAGTTTGTTCAGACACTTGATTAATTTGTTCCATGCTAAGTCCAAGATAACACAAAGCTATTGCGGATGCTATTCAAATCAGAATATGCACATAATATATGTTAGTATTATCGGGAGAGACGTTGCAGGGTATGTCTCTTGGTAGTAGGTCGTTATGTGGTTACGGCAAATCTTTATGTGGTAATGGTAAACCATCAGGAAAATTTGAACCACAAAAATTTAACCCAAAACCAAGAGTAAAAAAAAAATAGAAACCATAGGTTATGTGATGAAAATATTGTTTTTAAAATAAATAACTTTTTGGCCCAACAAGAAGCAACTCAGTATTTTATAGTCACTCAATTATTTGTAACCGCAAATGGCCGTTCTGAACTGTCTAGAACAGATAACAATCACCGACTATTAAAACAAGACACGAAAAATCAGAAAAAAAGATGTAGCTAATAATCCTCATTTAGCACTACCAGCTAATAATCCTCATTTAGCACTACTAGCTAAAGCATCTAAGATATTGTATACAGAAGTTCCAGCTGCACCTAATAATAGTCCGTATACACATGTTAATAGATATAATTTATGTGGTGCTAAACTATGATGAATATAATGACTAATACTGTCTTCAAATGAAGGTAATGTATTTAAAGCCAGCGTACCAGTTCAAAATAATATAGTAAATAGCACAATTAAATCGGAAGATGCTTTAGCTACTAAATCTGATAAGGTTGAATTTATGTGTAAATTCGTTAGGGTAAGTTTTTAGTATATCCAATATTTTACTTGCAACTTGCCTAATACCTTCTATAACACTCATAACACGTTCAATTTCCTCTGCCCGTCCCAGAGGAGCAGATCGAACTTTTGTAAACAAAAACATAATAATAATAATTTGAAAATACATCATTTTAAATTAAAAAATGATTTTAAAATTACATTTAGTTAAAAAGTTTTTTTAATTAATCATGTTAATTATCTATTTAATATGGATAGGTTGTATATTTTAAAATTATGGGTAAATGTGATTTGTATAGGGCTTTACCAATACAATTGTCTTCTCCCCAAATTGCTTTTTACTAACCTTAAAAAAGATCGACGTAACTGCAATTTTCCAGCTTAAACCGAAAAGTATAATGAAAGCTGGGATTTGTTATACTTTAGTATTAAGTAGATCTTTCGATGAGGGTTTATAGGGCTTTAACCAATGAATATCAGTCTTCTCCCTAATTGCTCTTAATATGTATTAAAAGTACAATTTTCCAGTTAATAATAAATTATCTACTGGGATTTGTTATACTATCTTGTAAACAGACGGTTACCTTTCATAACAAGTTAACGGTACAAAACCATTATTTAACCCCAAATTATCTAGAGTTACATAGAAAGATTTAATCTTACTATTGTTCTTGTAATCAAGACAAGAATTTCTCTAAGGACACAGATTCTACAACAATAGGCATAGAGCTGTGTAATATACCACAAATTTCTGAACATTGACCATAGAATGTTCCTAATCTGTTAATTAAAACAGAGAATTGATTTAATCTCCCTGGGTAAGCATCACATTTTACCCCTAATGCTGGAATTGCAAATGAATGGATAACCGAAAGTTTACTTTTCCATGATCTAAATATTTTATTATTATATTAATTTTTTGGCACTCATTTAGTTATGGGGGATGATCATGTTTAGCTTGTACCGGTGTAGTAAGTGTAACCTAAATAAGACTCGTTGGTATTTAAACAACTAGCTATCTTATTACGGTTAGTCTTAATATTTATGCTATTAAAGTATTTAACTAATGATGTTATGCTAGAAAAATTGTATATTACTCCTGTAACATCTTGTTTAATATAAACTGATTTACTGTTTTTCAAAGAAAAATATTTTTTATAGAAATAAAGATCTTTTATCCAAAGTAAGCTTAGATAACTCTTCTAAAGATAAACCAGCTTTATTTGCATCTGGTTTTAATTTATCTGTAATTATAAAGTAATCTAGATAAAGTGATCCGGTTTTTATACATTCTGTAACAGTAGCATGATGTACACCTAAATCAGCTTTCAATACATTTAAAGAAGTTGCAGTGTAATATAAAATCTTACCTTCAAAATCATATAAATAAACAGTATTTCCTTGATTAACTCTAAAATTAACAACTCTTTGAGTATTTAAGTTAAAATCACTATCTAATAAGTGATATTGTTCAAAAAAAAAGTTATAATCTGAGCTTAATTCCTCCGGCATAACAAATACTTCCAAATTAAAAGCAGAAAACCCTTCTTTTTTAATCAAAGGAAGGAATAAACCATATTCCTTATAAAATAGAGGGTTAGGATTAAAATATTGTTCTAATCTTCTTGAAAGACTATTACTTGACCCCACATATTTTCTACCAGTTGCTAAGTGTGTAAAAATATATATACCGGCCTTAGGTCTTCTGCTTATAGGTTTACCTACTAAACCAAATAAAGCTGGAAATGTTTGACTGTCGAAGGGTAAGTCAAAAGTTACACCCTTAATATTTAACAAAATGTTCAGTTTCTTTTGTGTTATAGAAACACCTTGATTAGCTAGTACTTTATTAATTACTTCACTTGTGATATGACTGTGGTTATTTCCCGAATAAAACCGACCATAACATTTATTTATCACTAGCCCTTTCGGGCTTGTCCCTCAACAGGGCAAGGCCCATGAGGGGACTAGGAAAGCAAAAGAACATTTAATCGAGAGCTTACTTTACCATGATCTATAAATCTGGTTTCATGATATTAAAAAAACGGTGCCCAAATGTACCACAGTAAAGTAATATACATAAATCATATAGGGTTAGATATGGATGATACTAATCTCTACATGAATCATTTAGGGTTAGAGATGGATGATACTAGTTTCTACATGAATAATCTAGGGTATAAGCATTTGTCCCCCATATTGACAGTGAAATAATTAAAATATTTAGATTTTAGGTATAGCTGTAAACCCAACGACCTATTATCAGGTCCACTAGAGTATACCTTAATCTAGAATAGTTGAGTGTAACCCTCTTTTTACTATTATAGACCACTACCGTCTACTCGTTGCTCTTTTACAACCTACTACACCATGATGGTGATGTAGCCTAGCAATCTTTCTTTGCTGCTGTAGCGTGAGTTATAAGATTGTAGGGTAACCAAATAAGGTAACTAGGTGATTTAGATCCGCGATAACCCATTTAACTTTCGTATATACCTTTTGATATTACTATACCTATGGTCATTAACATAGCCACGTTTAACCTTTTGAGATGAACGTTTAGTTAAAAGGTCTTTAGGGTGTCCCCGGAATTTGATAGTGTATAGACATATAGAGGTACTTGCTAAAGGTCCTCAGTTCATCTGCTGCAGTAAGAATAAATCTAGTGTGTGTAATTTCAGGAAGGATAACTCTATTATCTACTTCTAACATTCTTAACGCTCCTTCTTCTAAATCAGATTCAGGAACTAAGTAAGAATCAAACTCAACAAAATCTCCATCACTATTTAAGAAGTCTGGATATTCGTAGGATCAGTATCATTGGTGCCCCTCTGCTAACACGGATAATGAAGGGTCAGTAACCTCATCCATTAAATATAGTAATTTGAAAGAAGGGAAAGCTATTAATACTAAGATTAAAGCAGGAGTAATTGTTCATATAAGCTCGATTAGTGTCTAAAATAATAATATATTTCTATACTATGCGGACTATATTATCATATGTTAGGGTTAGCTACTGCATATGTCTCACATGTAGTCTCTGAGGATCCTATTTAGGTAAGTACCTTTTGGTTTCCTGCTGATAATCCATTGTATCATCCATTAAAGCTATCACTAATCATTAGTTTTTAAGGCTTTAGGAGTTTCCAGCATATAGTGGTTTTATTCATAGTTGTTATAACTATATTCATTTATTTGGGAGCTTGCCCCGAAAATTTATATCTATCTTTAAATACCTCTCCAGAATGCATATATTTAATGATTGTACTACCACTAATACCTAAAAACAGACCTGCTTTTCTAGCAGAAACGAAATTACCTATAAGTTTAAAACCTTCTGAATTACATTTTTCATAAATATTAACAGGATTACCTTTAACTTTACTCATTTTTTCTAAAGTACTAGGTATATGTTTTCTACCTATGGCTTTTTGTCTAATGAGCTCTCTAGTTTCATCGGTGTGAGTCTTACCATAAAAATTATTATTTTGGCCTTTTTTCATTGAACTCATAAGTTCTTTAGTTTGTTCAGTATGAGTTCTACCATATAAAGGAGAATTTATTCCTGTATATTTACCTTTCAAGTTTAAACTACGCTTATCTTTACTTTCTTGTGTATGTTTATAACCTGATGAACTTCCAGCTATTTTTAATGTATTATATACTGGTTTTATAATATCCATGTAATATTGCTCTTTTTCGTTTAAAATATCTTTGTCACAATATTCTAAGATGCTAATAGAAAAATTAGCATAACCATACTTTATTAAAGCTCTACTTATAACAAGAGTATTTCTATTTTTTAGATAACTTAAATTAAAATATTTTGTGAATCTTTTACCTAAATCAATAGATTGACCAACATATTTATCTTTATTAAGTAAATTTGTTAAAAGGTATATACCAGATTTATATTTATTTTCATCTATAATTTGTTTTTTAAGGGTGGCATTTTCATATAATTTTATTACATTTATTTCTATCTGTATAGGCAAAGTCTCTTCCTTAATTTCATGATTTGAAGAAGTGGAGTAGTGTTTTTGTTGAATATAATTAAAATACTTTTGAATAGGCACACATTTACCATGATTAAGATATTTATTACTTATCGGTGATTTAGAACTATCAAAATTTTTAATAATAGCTCCTTGTATTCAACCTACAGCAAATAAAATTGCAACTAAATAATACATAATGTTATCGTGAAGTTCTACTAGCGCTTCCATCTGTGGGCTAGCACTATCTTGGAAGTAAAGTCCTCAAGCTCTAGGTGCATCACAGATAAATTCGTTAGAAAAAGTAAATAAGTTACTTATACCTAAGAAAACAAGGCTTAGTATACCACTACTTTGTAATGGTAAACTAGTGAATGCGTGAGGTTTAGGTGGGTTACTTAATGCCCACTCTAATCCTGGAGCACATCTATCTTTAAGTATACGTAAATAATCACTAAATAGTTGAGGAACGGCTCAAGGATATCCGAAGATAGCTTTACCTTTAACAAGTTGTAAGTATACAATATGTAAGAAAAGTGCAGTTGCAGCTACAGATATAATAGAACCAATACTACTAATAAAGTTTCAACCTGTAAAAGCATCAGGGTAATCACTAATTCTACGTGGCATTCCTTGTAGACCTAAGAAATGTTGCAAATAACATTATGCGTACGTATTGAAAATTTTATAATTTATATTTATAGCTATATATGCTAGGTAAAAAAAAATTAGGTAAACCTAGTCTAGATAAATTATCAATACTTATTAGTCACTAATGTTAAGATCATATCATTATCCTATACATAAAATAATATTTTATATTTAACACTATAAGGATATTCGGCGTGTGATCGTTGAAGGGTTATTTATTACATAAATAACTTCCTTGCTGATTGTTCAATCTTTACAATTTTTACCCTTAAAAAAATGGTATGAAAAGCTATAAGAACTTTCCAGCATATAGCCAAAATTAAGGTACATTATACCCATTTTACCACATAATTACTTATGTAGACCCCCAACATCGAGGGAAGAAAGTTAAATTACGTTTAAAAACTGGACTATATTTTTACCATAGATATATGGCCTCTTTCGTGTAGTCTCTGAGGATCCTACTCATAATTAGAATTATTTTGGTTTCCTGCTGATTGTCTAGATATACTTAATATTTTTAGACCATCTACTGGTCTAGTACTTAAGCCTTGTGAGAGTTCCCAGCATATAGAAAGATTGGTAGGGGCTAATTTATTAATTTTGAGTTTCATTACGCGGTAAAGATTGTAATATTCAATTTTCGTAATTTATGGGTGTATATTTATTTGTGTCTAAGTTTTTTTTAATTAATGTCCATCTTACTTTAAAATGTTGTCTAGCAGCATTTATAGAAGGGAAGATTAATTCCTCATTCTTTTCATTATAACAAAAAACTAGGGCTCCTCCTATACCATACTGAGGAGACAATTTACCTTTTAAACCTTTAAAGGCATTATCATTTTTTAAATAAAATTCCTTTATACCTTTGCTAATAGCATTTTTGGTCTCATCTGAAGTAGTATATCCAAACTTAGGATGATTCTCTTTTCTCAAAGTTTCCTTTAACTTATTTATGGTGTCAATACTATGAGTAAATCCAAAAGAGCTTCCTGCAATCTTTAATATATTATATCTTGGCTCGCAATGATCGATTCACTTTTGTTCTAGCTTTACACATTCTATTGCGTCTTTCTCACAAAATTCCAATATACCTAAAGAAAAATTATTAAGTCCATATTTCTTCATTGCTCTTATAAGTATTGTTGTACCAATTTTATCAGAATTTGCGTAATAAAAATGACTAACCATTCTTTTAGATAAATTAAGACTACTACCTACATACAAATCATTGTTTACGTCATTAATAAATAAGTATACTCCAGATTTGTTTTTTAGCTCTTTGTAAATTTTTCTTTTACTTTCTTTAAGGTCTTTAAAATAGATGACAAAATTGTTTGGTGAACTACCCTTATTAGCACTCCCATTTGAAATATTTCTATTACATGCGTTTTTAAACTCAAAACTTCTTCCATTTAACCTAACCCCTGTGAATAAAACTCAGAAATGAGCTTTAGAGTAAAGTAAGTTATAATCTAATCCTAAAATCTTAGGAATTCAGAAGTATCATCCACTAAATAAGGCAAATACAGCACCCATACTTAAAACATAGTGGAAATGCAAACATAATTATATTTATATCGTGGACTATATCATTATCTAATTTTTGAGACAAATGGTACTTTGTGTCAAAGAGGGTTTCTATATTGAATTCAATCTAATATAAAATCTGAATAAATTTTAAATTCTATACTGTTTTTAGGTTCATTATTATAATCTCTAACTTCTATAAATCGTTTTATCTTTGAAATTCTATAAAATTTAAAGTCAGAATATAATCTATTTTTCATAAAATAATCGTATAGAAAAACCATACCTTTAACTGTTTGATATTTAAATGTTATAGACTTATGTGATTTTCTAAAAGCAACAGATGGTTTATAATGGGGTATAACATTATCTAAATTAAGTTTGCTAGTATATTTGTTATTTTCAAATTCTAAGTTACACTCAATTCTATTCCCAGCATAATTATAAACAATCGTACCATCTGTGTCAACTAATCCTGCTAAATAAGGGTCATTTTCACTAATATTATAATTAGCTTCTACATATTCTACATTTAGATATTCGCAGGATTTTTTAAAACTATCTACTTTAAGTCTAATTAATCCATTTAATTCATTAATTAAAAATACCATTTCTTCTTTGGTACTAACAATTCATATAGAATGAGGTTTATTTTTATCCGCTCTAATTCTACCCATATGTAAAGTATTTTGAATATAAGTTAATATTCTGACATCTCTGTCATGTAATTTAATTCTGATAGCTTTAAGTACCAGTTTATTATTTATATTTCTTAAATCGAAATTACCATCTCCGTCTACAATACCAGCAAATCATTCAAAGAAAGATGAATGATCTCCCTTATTATAGTTAGATATTTGACGTATAGTCTCTGAGAATTCTTTACAGTTTTCTGCTGATTGTATGTTTGTACATGTCTTAGATGTAACAGATATATCCCCATTTTCACTACTTATGTTTAGAAGATTCCTTCTATCCGCATCTATTTTTAAAAGATAAATATATAACATAAATAGTAAGAGATATTCTGAAAACATAGTTTCCAGCATATAGTCAAATGCGTAATAATATAAATTATTAAGGCCCAGTTGAGCAACTACGTAGTAAGTCAATTGATTTTCTCATCTATTTACATACAACACTGCTCACGCAGTGGATCGGACTATAACTTATCTAATGATTTAACTTAATAAACTTTCGACTGTCACGTTTAGTCTCTACGGATCCTACTCGAGAATAAATTTATTCACTTTGGTTTCCACGGTATTACCTTACATGGGGAGACCCTTATATTTTCCGCCTTAAGAAAACACATAAGGCTTTACCGTTAGCAAAATTAATAATTTTACCGAAAAACGTATTAAATTTTTCATGGTGACAAGACCACACGACACCTACTAAAGAACACAGCAAGCTTTTCATTTTTTTAAAGACTCTGACTTTTCCCCCAACAAAGGATAGTTAGTACAATGTGCCACTATTTTCGCTAATACCTTTTTCTTGTATACCTCTGTAAAATAGAAGTTACCGTAAGGGTTACGAACTTTATTTGATATTTCAAAATACTGTTTTATAGCATCTATTAAATAAACGTCGTCATTTTGTCCTATTGAGAAAGAATGTGCTTTCGTTTTACGAATAGAAAAACAACCTTCCGCTTCTATAAAACCAGATAATCAAGCTTTAAAATAACCAGGTACATTGAAATTAGCGTTTATAATGGCAGATTGCTCTTTAAATTTATTATCTCTTGTGGATAAGTATTTTTCTACCGAAGTTTCAGTTAAACATGTTTTTAAGAATGCAAGTTGACAGATTTTTTTTGAAGTTAAAGGAGGATAAGTATCAAAAATTTTGATAACTTCCAAAATATCTTCCTTTTTATCTACAACTCAGATAACATCAGCCTGTTTACCAGTAATCCTAACAATTCCACCTATTACTTTAGCAACCTCAACCAACATATTATAATTAGATTTAAGGTTAGATAATTTAATAACTAGTCTGTATTGTAGAGATTGTTTACGTCAATGGTTTACTTGAATACTTCCATCTCCGTCCATTAGCCCTACTCAAAACATTTTTATATATTCTTTATAGTTATTGTTATCAGATAAATCATTATAACTGCAATTATTATTATAACTAAGACTAGCATTTGACGGCATAGCCTCAAACCCTGTCTTGACCATAACAAATAAATTAGGTATTAGCATACTTATCTTAAAACCTCAAGTATCGTGGAAGGCAATATCAAGTGATGCATTCGCTAAAACTACACCTGACACATTAAGTAGACCACAAAGGATTTAGATTATCTTAAATATTATGATAACTAAATCTGTAACCTTTGTACATAGTGTTTTTTTCACAACATTCTTTTATCTTATTATGACTCACTTTTAGTTCCTTGGCCGCAGACATTACTCCGTCAAATTTACGTATAAATTCACCATCTTTAAATACAAATATGGCTTTTAAAATATGTTTTTGACTAATCATTTTTTCTATCAAAATTTTATAATCTTCGCTACCCACTTCTATTACAGGTTTATCATTCATGTTAAAAGGTTCACGAGTCAAATATCAAGAAGATCTAAACAATAACCCTTGACTAATAGCCCTTTTAATAGAAGTACTAATACTTTTACTTCCTAATAATAAAGCTAGTGAGATCATAGAAGGCGCTATAGCTAAAAGTTGATTAGACTCATTATAAATATAGACAGAGCCTCTAGACATCTTTATAGACATAGCTAATTTTGTTTCGTCAGAATGACTTATTCCCACATTTCTCGTACCCTCTTTAAATACATTATAATTTGGGTTTAGATGTTTTATTCAGTATGTCTCACGATCTTCTAGATTATAGAGACTAGTATCAACTTGTTCTAAAACAATAAAAGCAAAATTTATCCAGCCGTACTTTATTATTGCACTAGAAATTGGTCTTTTATGAGCTGATAAGTGTCCTGGAGAAAGGTAATTTCTAACCCTGTTTGTGATCTTTGTAGAGCTTCCGACATATATTTTTCCATTTAATTTGTTAACGATTATATATATGTAGCTATTATAATTATCTTTAAAATCTCTGTTCAGAATTTTCCTATCATCATAAAAATTTTCATATACTTTTAAACCTTTAGATTTAACCCTATCTAAAACAGATTGTATATGTTTGTTACTAGAGACGACTGGTAAAATAGACGAGAAAAGCGTAATGTCTGAATCTTGGATATGTGAAATCTCTGGATAAAAGAGTAAAAAACAACTACTTACTGATACATTTATCTCGTACACTGTATCAATAACCCCAAAAGGATGTGAGTTTACAACAAAAAAAATATTCATTAATATAGTAATCTTTCATAACTAAATATATACTCTTTATAAGTACCACCTACTTTAGCGTAATTTTTAATAGTACAGTGTGATACATTCAAGGCTCTTTGAGCATCCATTACACCCTCATATTTCCCAATAAAAATTTTATTTATATCATATACAAATACTGCTTTTTTAATATGACTACTCTTATTAATTTCTTCTACTAACTGTTCAGATTCTTTAGAGTGCCAATGAGAAATTAAAGGCGCATCTGAGATATGATAAGGTATATTTAGTAGGTATCATTCCCCTCTAAATAATTTTTGTTCTTTAATACTATCAACCAATGTTGAATGATTTGATTTAATTAACTTAGCTAGAGTTGTAGCTGAAGGAAAAATAACTAATAACTCTTTAAATGAGTTGTAAACATAAACAGGATAAGCTGATTTAGCTTCAATAATCCTTATCTTACTTTCAATAGAATGACTTTTATTATAAAAAGGATTATTTTCACCTGTTACAGCCCTTGCTATTAAGCCTTTAGTATTATCACTATGTGTTCTATTCTTAGCTAACTCAGATAGTAACTTTTTGGTTTCTTCAGTATGTATATAACCTAAAGAAGAAAAACCTTGCTTTAAAACATTGTAATAAGGTATGATATTTGCAATATAAAAAGTTTCTCTAGAAGTTAAAAATTCGGCTTCAACATATTCTAAAATTAAGAGAGAAAAATTGGAATAATCGTACTTAAGTAAAGATCTGGTAATAGGCATATTAGCATTTTGTTTACTTTTTAAAAAAGCCTTATTAAGGTAATTCCTCATTCTGGAATCTAATTTAATAGAACTTCCAACGTAGGAGTGCCCATTTATTTTGTTTATTAAGCAGTAAACACCAGATTTATCTCTTTGTTCTTTTAGTATATTAACCCTATCTTCCTTTAGGTTATTATAAACTTTTACAGCCTCTAAATTTAGAGTATTATCTTGGTTACCTACATTGTTATTATGCTTATTACTCAAATAAGAGTAAGATCGAGTTATGGTTTTGTATACTAATAAAGGTTGTGTGGTAACAGATATTAGAGAATTAAATATTAATGAACATTTTTTTACTTGGACTATATTTTCTCGGAATGAACTCCGAGCGCTACGTGTAGTCTCTGAGGAACCCAACCTATTATCGTGGCGAAACCGCCACGAGTTAACGTTAACCGTTTCTATGTGAATGTTCTTGTAAAATATCGGTTGGTTTCCTGCTGATTGTTCAAAATTATGCTTTTTAACTGAGATTCAATAAAACTCTAGTAGCATAATTGTCAGAAGTTCCCAGCATATAGTAGTCAAATCTAAAAATAGAGGGAGAGCTATCAGGTTGTTGTATAACCCTCCAATAGTAAACATAAATACAAATCCTAATGCAAATAGTAATGATGGTATAAGTTGTAAAGAACCACCGTAACAAGTTGCTAATCAAGAGAATATTTTAATACCAGTAGGTACTGCTATAATTAAAGTTGCTGCTGTGAAATACGCTCTTGTATCCACATCAAGACCAACAGTATACATGTGGTGACTTCATACTACAAATCCTAAAATACCAATAGAACACATGGCGTAAACCATTCCTAAATACTATACAAATTATATTAATAAAAAATATAATTGTTTTGGACCATCTCTTTGTCAACGACTCTCTCGTTTAGTTATTTAGATACTAAACTATTTCACTGTATAAGATAATGTTTTCAAGCTTTACCTAAAACTGAATCAGGTGAAGCATTATGTGCATGAAGATTTCTAAGTTCATAAAATTTATTAACCATGTGAATTCTCATAATTTTTTCAGACCTTGAAGGATTCACTTTAAAATAATCATTAACTAAAGATAAGACTTCCTTTTTTTTTAAACAAGTTCATTTAAAGGCTTCTTGTTTAACCATAGGATAAATTGTACCTCCGTATAATTCTACTAAAGAATCCAGCAAAAATCTGTTTTTTTGAGAAGCAGTTATAAGTATTTGACCAGAAGCATCATTTAGATATATACTTCCATCCGTGTCAAAAAACCCTGCAAATCAACCATTATAGTATGATAATGGTTTAGCGTTTTTTAATTCTATGTCATAAATTATACAAATTCTACCTAGCTGAAGTATTCTTGTGGGATTTTGTAATAAACCGTTTATTTTATCAATTAAATCAACTAAACCTTTTTTATGGTGTAATCTATATCTCAAATAGTTGTCACCACTATAAAGTTTAACTGATCCACCAAAAACTTGTTTTATTAAATATAGCATTTTTTTATCTCTAAGTTGCGTAGTTATTTCTAAACTAGCGTATCCTTTTTTACTCAATAAAAAACACCCATCCCCATCTATAACTCCTGCTAGCCATTCATAAAATCTTTCATCTTTTCCATATGTTTTTTTATCATTAACTTTAACAGATCTATTCTCCTTATCACCTATATCTTTTAATGAACTTGTGTATAAAAAAAGAGAGTTTTTAAACAATATAAATAAGTTATTTATATATATTGTAAATATTGACAACAAACGTATGGCCTCTGAAATTCCTACTAACATGCTTAACTCAAAAAATTCTTTTATTTCGAGTTTGAAGATTTCACTTCGTGCTTTGGTTATCTGCGGATTGTCATACATTACTAAAATTTTTACTAATGAAACTGAATAGTTTCATACAATGGGAGTATTTAGTAGTATTAATTGTAAAAATTTATAGATTTTCCTGCATATAGTTTGTTGCGTTAATAAAGTTCACTTTATTAAAGAGCTATTTTTTTTATAACCGAAAACGCTCTTATTAGAATTTGCTGAAATTGTAGTACTAATTATACCAAATCCTGGAATAATAAGGATGTAAACTTCCGGATGTCCAAAAAATCCATTTCTTCAAATTTAACTTATCTTTTAAAAAGTCTCTTGTTAAATCCAGGTACCGGTAGTCTAGACTCCGGGCTTGTGTATCATACATCTATGATAGAAGAAACCGACTGTACATTAAGCATCATTTCAGATACCCACCAGTGAACCAGTCTGTAGCGATCACTTAAATAACCGACGGTCTTTAAGCGAGAAACTTGTTGACCGTAATAGCACTAGCATCGCTAATATTTTTATTACTTTTCCTTGTATTTATAAAATACATTTAAAGTCTTATATAAAAGAATATAACCTTTAAACTTAAGAGTTGCAAGTAATACTTATGTATATTAACTAAATCTAAGGTATATTCCATTTTTTTTATAAAAAAAATGGAATATTCACTATTTCAGATCTTATATCTTTTTACATCTGTCTTTATAGTTTCATAACTTGCACGTTAAACCTTGACTTTTTTTCCCTAGTATTATGAATTTGTATTATTTGATTTATTTATCATCTTAGTTCTTTCAATCATTTCTCGTCTTTTTGACTCATCTAAATGATCTTTATTAACCAAATCATTATGAATATCTTTTCATAATTTATAGGATAAAGACTTTTTAGTATATAATGTATATTTATCAAAATAAGAGAAGACATTTTTACAATTGTTTACTCCACCTAGTCTAAATTCATAAGTATTCTCTTCTGAATGTCTAGAAACAATCCCGTTTTTAAATAATACACTGAAATGCTCTAATACTTTTAGGTTTATTTCTCACTTTTGAGAAATATTAAAGTTGAAACTAAATCCTTTTTTTTCACCAATTGAACAAGTAAAACAACCTTCTCCGTCAGTAAATCCTGCAAATCATGCATCGTTTAAAGTAGGTAGAATAGATCTATTCTTAATTACAACAGGCTCTAATAGTATTCTACCTTTAGTAACTCATTTATTAAACCCTTTAACGAAGAGACCAAATGTTTCTTGTCTTTTTGGTAAAACAAGATTACCATTAAATAAACTAATTATAATGTCTATTTCTTTCTTATTTTGTGTTACATATCTACTAGTTATGGCCGATTGAGGTATAACTTTACCAAATCCAATAATTTCTTGTATAAATTCTAAAATTTGTTTATCCGTTGTAGCTTGTGTAATAACAAATACCAAATCCCCTCTATTGTTTACTATAAAAGAACCTTCTCCTTCAGTGAAACCTACTAATCAAGTTAAAAAGTTTTCTGAAGGAATTTTATTATTTGGCAAATGAGTATTGTATTTATTATAAAATGCAGAAAAATCAAACTCATTGTTTAAGTTATAATTAGACATATGTCTTTTAAAGATTGATTGGTTAGAACTAGGAAAAATAAATAATGTGGATAATATCAAAGAATCATTCAACACTAGTGTTGAGAAAAGATGTTGGTATAATATAGGGTCACCACCACCTGCAACCTCAAAGAATGAAGTATTAAAGTTACGGTCAGTCAATACCATTGTTATTCCACCGGCTAAAACAGGTAAAGATAATAATAATAAAACAGCTGTAATAACAACTGCTCAAGCAAATAAGATTAATTTATGCAGTCTTATTCCAGGACTTCTCATATTAAATGTAGTTGTCATGACTAAAAATAGTTAAAATAATAACTATTTGTGGACTATATTTTAAGCGTATTAATATACGGTCTTTAACGTGTAGTCTCTGAGGAACCTAATGATAATCAAAATTACTTTTGTTTCCTGCTGATTAAGCATAGCTTACAAGATTTTTACTATTAAGTACTTATAAACACTGAGCTATTCCAGCATACAGTTAAAAATTTTATATGAATCCCATTACAACGTATTTTCTTTCACATATTCACATAAATATCTTTTATATGCTTTACCTAAATCAATGTGTTTAACTAATGTTACTTGAGAAGCAGATAAACCTTTGTTATGTAAATATTCCACACATTTACCTAAACTAGGTAACACAATAGTGTTTTCTAAATTATCCCCAGATGTTAATCTAACAGGTTTAGATAAACTATTAAGAGCTTTATTTTTATTTTATTTAACTCTGTCCTTTTCCAGCATTAAAGCTAAATCTAAATCAGACATATCTTTAACTTTAGCAGTTAACACCGGTTCACTTGAAAAAAGATACTTATCTAAATAAAAAGTACCGTTTTTTAAATGTTTAGAGAATGTGATATGATGAATATTTAATTTTCTAATGAAATCTACTTGTTTTGTTGAAAAAAAATATAATATGCTCATATCTCTGTTATACATATATAAACTCTTTGAGTTTGACCCACTAGGGTTGTTTGCAACTCTTATGGTATTTAATGTGAAACTAGGGTCTAACAAATAATACTGTTCTAATGCAATTTCTGATCTTTTAATGTAATTATGGTAAAAAGGAAAAACTTGTAGAGAGAAATTTTTCAATCCTTTTTTATGTAATAAAGGGATTAATAAACCACTCTTTCTATGGGACAAATTAATATAGCCATTTAATCTAAAAGCCAACTGTGATGATGAACCTACATATTTTCTACCTGTAGTGGTATGTGTAAAGATATATATACCAGGTATTCTTTGTTTACTATTAGGTAAACCAAGTTTATCTTTAAGAACATCCTTAGTTATACTTTTTTGATTTAAATTAGTTAAAGTAAAACTTGCAGTATCAATTAAAGATTTTAATTCTTGTTCTGTAATTTTAATATTACAGTAAGCTAAAATTTTATTAATTATTTCAGCAGTCACTATTCCACCACTATTAATTTGCTCCACAGCTATAACATGTGCATGTTTATTAGGACCAGATCTACCCAATATCTCTTTTCAACGATTATCCAATTTAGGTTTATCATTATTTTCAGGAGAATCCTTTTTTTTAGAGTTATTGTCTTTTCCATTGTTATCCTCACCATAGTTATTGTCTTTTTCAGAGTTGTTTTTAAACATATATTTTGGTTTATTGCTACTAAAGTAACATTTATTAATTGTTAATTGAAAGTTTGTTGAATATCTTAAATATGTAAGAAATACATTGAATACTAAATTCATAGCTCCTAGTAAACTAGATATACCAGATAAATGTAACCCAAATATGGCTAAATCCACACTTGGACCACTATGACTTTGTATACCCGATAGGGGTGGGTATCAATTATGTTGGTTATCTCACTTCATATAAAAAGTATATAATAACACGCAACATATTTCTATGTTGTTCGGACTATACCTTTATTTGGTTAAAAACGAATAGATTTTATTAAAAACGATGATAAATTAAGATGGTGAAGAATGATAATCGTTTCTATGATAATCTTCTGAAAATAGAAGTTCAATACCTAAGTCATCTTCCTCGAAAATATCAGAAACGTTGGCAAGATTTACATCTGCCCCTACTACTGCAATTAATTGTTCTCAATGTGTAGGATTGTACTCCGTTATATTGTGTTCCTCTATACAATAATACAAACACTTATGAAAATTTCACAAAAATATATAAGTACTTGTTTCAAAACGTTTTTTCATTGCGTTCTATGATGATACTTTATATTAGCATCCACCCATTTCTCATAGTACCTAATCTTACCATAAATACCTCTTACCTCTCGTTCTGAAAGATATTTCTTATGGATATAAGGTTTAAATCCATTATCTCTTACAGGATTAACTACAGTGTAAGGTAATCTGATAATAGTACCACTATAAGATCTTCTAGATTCTATATTTAATTTACCTGTAGAAATAGAATTCATAGTAGAACTAAAGTGACAATTACCACTAGTTATTACACCGAGTACTACATTTTTGCTCAACCTTTTGTTTTGGATTAAATGTAATTTATCGTTCGTTTTTTGCAGAAACTCTAAATCAACTAAATTTGTTTTCATAGCTCTTAATATATTTCTTGTAGAGTACAATTTATCTAAATCTCCTTTGTGTTTCTTATAGGATCTAGCTCATATTTTATATTCGACGTTCTTCATACCGACTAAATTATCCTTAAAGTATTTTATTATATTTTCAACTGCTCTAGAGTTAGTAGTGTCAAGCATAAAATAGTTGTGTTTTTCTTTGTATACCACAGATGTTTTAATATGTAATAATGTTTTTACAGACTGTAAAACAACTAAGTCCAATTTCTGTGATATACCAAATCCATGTACTATTCTAGAATCTTTATTTACTAAATAAAAGCTAGCTTCTCCTTCTACAAAACCGCACAATCAAGGCTTAGACATTATATTTAATGCATCCACATATGATAAATTGTTTTTGTTTTTTCAAGCAGGAGATATGTAATTATTAGGAATAGCTTGGGCTTTCAAATTAAATAGAAGTGCATCTATTTTAGTCTTATCTAGATTAGTGTTTTCCGATATAGAAAGTGCTTCTTTTAATTTAACATAATTAAAATATTTGCTTGTTAAAAGTGGATACTTATCAAAGATAGGGAATATTACTTCCTTTAATTTTTTTTTATCTCTTATAAGTATTTGACCCTTAGTATTATCTCTAGTAATATTTCCTATTCCTAGTTGAGTCTTAATATAATATAGAGCTCTTAAATTGTATCTAGAAAGAGCTATTTTAAAAACAGGTGTTCATTTACCGTTACTATGATAGAAACCAAAAGTACCTTCTCCATCTGTTATACCAACTAATCATTGTTCAAATCATTCTTTTTCGTTTTTAACCAAATATTCCCCATTAAGTCTCTGATGGGTAACAAAATTTTTTTTTGCCACCCAGGCGTATTGTCCCCTTGTAGTAAGCGTTCTTACATACGGTTTATTTAATAACCATGAGTATCTTACTTCATTATTTTGGGGATATTCACGCATCGAGGGGAATTTTGCCGCTATACATAAGTATAGCGACTCCATATCACACATATGGAAAGACTCCATTTTAAGAGTTCACCCTGTCAAAACTCAATATATATATTATATCTCGTTCTTGTTAACCCTTATTACATTAAACTGTAAAAACAGTTTAATGAATCTCAATTGAATTGAGTTCTTTTAGTATTCATGCTGTTTTTTAGGAATAATAATTCTGAGGATCCTTCTAGAGTTTTATACTTTTTATGAATTCTTATGTCATGTGCTTTAGATCAATCTAAGAAATCTTGATGCTTAGAGCTAAATAACGGATAAGCATTTAAATAATTTATTAAAATCTCGCAAGAACTTTTTTTAGTTGTTCTTACCGAATATGCTAATTCAATATAATCATCTCTAATTCTTTTAATCTGATTAACGTTCTTAACGTCAAGAAACTCTCGTATTTTTTCCATAATATGTAGATTGGAATTATCTTTTTGAGATACATCAGAATTAGCTTTGTATAAATTTTTTTGAGATATAGCCATGTAACATTTAACAGTATTTGCTATACACTTTGGATTTAAATCAAAACCACAATAAAAATGACCATCCGCTTCAATAAACCCAGCTAATCAAGGGTTGCTACCTAGTTCACTAGAATCCAAACCTAGTTTTACTATTTCGGGTTTATCCTTATATTTAGCATTTAACCAATCAATTAACCTGTATAAAGCCTCTATCTTAGGAGTTCTCATATGTCCATTAAGTAATACAGCAATCGATTGTATTGAATTCAAATCTTGAAATAGAAGATCTATATAATTTGAGTCCTTAGGATGCACTATTTGACCTCCCCTGATAATATCTTGGATTTTAACAGCTAAAGGGGCATCCTTTTTTACAAAAGTGATTTTTACTACAGGATATAACAATTTACCTTTTTGATTTCTAATTGTCTTAGGAACAATTATAGAACCATCCCCTTCTATTAAACCTGCTAAATAACCAGCTAGTTTTTTATTAGTTGAGTTATTAGGCAAGAAAGAAAGGGGTTCTAAGGAAGATTTTAGTATTTTATTGGTTTTACCTACCTAATGATTAAAATACATATATATATCAGACATGTTTTAACATGTCCATGGACTATATCTTCACCCCATTTTTTTTTTTCAAAAAAAAGATGGGAGTGTACCACGTATAGTCTCTGAGGATAATACAAAACCTTATGTTCTGTTTTCCTGCTGATTGCCCATTGTATCATATTTAAACATTTTACTTATACTACATTATGATTTAGTATTAATAAAAGCTAAACCTTTAGGGTTTTCCAGCATATAGTGGTATACTTCATAGTAATTGTTTACTACTTAGGCACAGGTTTTGTACCTACTCCGTTTTCTATTCCACCTGCAAATAAGAAAAGAACAATACTAGGTATTAGTAATAAATAACTAATATTATTAAGTCTAGGGAATCCCATGTCAGGTCCTCCTAGCCCTAATGGTAGTAGGAAATTACCAAATCCTCCTATTAAAGCAGGCATGCGCTTAATACACTAACTTTCGTTAATGCCCGGACTATATCTTTGTCTTTAAATACTGAGTATTTACTAATACTGAGTATTTACTAAGACATTCACGTGTAGTCTCTGAAGATCCTACTCTGTAAAAGCGTTTAATGCTACAATGAGCCCTTTTACATTTGGTTTCTGGCTGATTGCCTAATCCTTTGAAATGTTACTGTATTATGCCGCTTTATCTTAAAGAGAGTCTGCATTACTAGTTCCAAAGGCTCTGCAAGGTATTCCAGCAAACAGTGAATGTAAAGTAAGATATTTCTACCTTACCCGGCCATGCCTTAATTTCTATATTATACTTTGTAGCTGAATTTTCATTTACCTCGATAGTAACCTGATTTTTCACCTTTTAAGTACGCTCTGATAACTTGACGATCACCTTTTAAATGGTTAGCTAAACTAGATAAAGAATGGTATTCTATGTTTTTTTTAGGATCATCTTTAAACTCTCCTAAAATGGATTTAGCTGCCGGATGTTTGACGTTATATTTCTCTCTATTACTTGAAACTAAACTTTTAATTTCATTTATGTCAAGTATATTGGTTTTAGGAGATTCTTCTATTAAATCTAAAGAAAAATAGAAATTATCTAGATATGTAGTACCTGAATATAAGCAATCATTTAAAGTAGTATGGTGTATATTTATAAGAGTATAAGCTTGTTGTTTTGATCCAAAAATTTGTAGCAAAGTAAAATCTTCAGTACTGTACATATACACCGGAGTACCTCTTAGATAACGAAGCTTTTCACGGTTTTCCTGACTCATAGGTTCATGGTATCCAGAACTACTAGCTACAGGATCTACATTAAGATTTGGTTTTAAGGTATCCATAAAATGTTGTTCAAGTTCCACTACTTGTTCTAAACTAGAATTTTCATTCATAATATAAATAGTTAATTTAATATTACTAAAACCATATTTATTAAAAAAACGTAAAACTCTTCTTGCTTTTGTTTTAAGTATGGATGGCATAAAATAAGAACTTATTCTATTATATAAGTTAATGGAATGTCCTACATACATATGTTTTCCGTCCAAGGTCTCTCAAAAATAAACACCTTTCTGTTTCTTAGTTACTTTAAGTATAATATCTCTATTCTCATAAGGAGCGTCTACCAATACTTTAACATAGTTGTGCTTTTTGTCGTCATTCCCTTTATTAGGAGAATTGTTGTTACAATTCTCAGGGTTATTACCATCTTTGTTTTCACATTCATTTAACAAGAGTGAGTTGTTATAACCACTATTGACTTTTTTAAAAAAAGTAAAATGCGAGCTTAATATAGAATATATTTTGACCATGAAGAAAATCATTATAATAGCATGAGCAGTAATAATACTGTTATATAATTGATTATCAGCAATATACTGAACACCAGGTCCAGATAACTCTAATCTAATCAATACAGAAAAGGCAGTACCTATTAAACCAGCAAATAATGCATAGATTAAATATAACACACCAATATCTTTAGCATTTGACGATAAAAATCATCTTTCAAATCACATACTAATACCTGATGTTTTTATATTAAGATTATTGTAACTTCTCTCAATAGGTATTATGACACTAGTTCTAGATAAATTATCTGTAGAACTGGAAAGGGGAGTCACAATAACTTCTTGAAAAAATGTAACCGTTATAATCCAAATCTTAGTCTTATAATCAGTTACACCATAAAAAGTTTAGTACTAATAATTCAATGTTTATCTCAGTTTCTCTAAATATAAACGATAAAATTATTACAACTTACGATTATGTTCATAGATTAAATCATTATCTAGATCTTCATCATTATACAATGATGAATCGATTACTGTAACTATGGGTAAATCTAATAAATACGATAGCAACACACGCTTAATTTAATGAAAAAAAAGATCTTTAATAGTAAACCAACTATTAGAATAAAACATCTTATAGTTCAGCATATACCCTCTAATTATACTATTAAATATTTTATATGAATATTCCTATAATAAACTTCTAGTACTTTCAATACGTAAGATAAACTGTTTAAACCAAAACCGACAGTGAAACTTTTTATGGATACGTTTACATGGATACGTTTACATGTATCTCAATAACACCGTCACATTTACATGAAATATCTCATTAACAAGATAAAATTTCAATTTTCATAAAAATACCGGTCTTTATGCTTTTTTTACAATATAGTTTACAAGTAAACATCTAGCTAGTGAGGTAATTTAGAGATATGAAGGAGTTGAACCTTATATTTATGATCTGCAATCAAAATGCATAGCCCTATGCAACATACCCCTTTTCTTTTAATACTATAATGCAAGGTTTTTTAAATCACATACGCGTAATGAATAACCTATATAAAAAGATTATTTTATGTAAAAATTATTTTTTTTTAATATAATAATAGCTATTTTATATAATTATGTAATGTTGTAAATCTAGATAACTAGTGTTAAAAGTTTAACCTTATTTCAATTAAAGCATACTAGGTGTATAAACGGTTAATCCTGTGTAAAGGAAAATTAAAAGAATAGACCTATTCTTATATGAAATAAATTCGTGTTTAAAATACCCATTTTATCTAACTAAATATTACAAATTTCTTATTGTCTTTTTCATAATATACATAGATAAACGTAAAACCTATCTTATTTAAATTTTCCCTATCTAAGATTCGAACTTAGATTAAGAAATTAGGAAAATCTTGTTCTACCTTTAAACTAATAGGGATTGTTTAAGACTTATTAATCTATAACCATGAAATAAAGATTCTTGTATAAGACTATAAGTTACATATAATTAGTATACAAATACATTCCTAAAAAGTTATAGTTTCAACATGGCTTAATACTTTTTATATTTTATTACTTATTACAAATAAAAACCTAAAAAAGAAAATAAACCGAAAGCTTTTGGGGAGAGATGAAATTAAGTTGTCTCTTTACCTTAAAAACCTATAGATATATCTATGTATAATAAGTAGGAATAAATAAATGATTTTTACAGTTAACTTCTCACCTTAAAAAAGTTTTCTCTCTAATTAGCTTTTTAAGGTGGGGTGGGGCTTTAATAAACAAAGTTTAATTCTTCTCCCTCTAATAGCACTTATCTCCCCGAAAGCTTTCGTGCAGGGGGTAAATCTAAATCTACAAGTGCCATTTTTCTACTAGATAATACGATATATCTACTAGGATTTGTTATACTAGCATAAATAAGAAAATGTTACTAAATATATAACAAATCTTATCTTGTTCATAACAAGTTTACGGTAATTTGACCGTAATACTTACAGTCACGTTTAGCGCCTATTCTCATAGATACGTTTAGCGTAAATTCACATCGGGTCAAATTTTACAATAAAGGATAGAAGAGTAATACCATAGCTATTACATCAGATAGTCTAAAGCAACTAGAGTTGACTCTAGTAGTGTATTAAAGGATTTATCTCTTTGAACAGTAGTATTTATTACGGCCTCTTCTATTTCAATTTTCTCTAGAGATGTAGGTTGAGCATAGTCAGCACAAGCTTGTGGCCAAAATGGCATATAGTAATCCTATACGTGGCTAGCATAACCGTAGCTACTAGTTGTAACACCATCAGCGGTATGATTACCTCATGCACGTAAATCAGGACTTCCTGAAGTATTCCGGGATGCTGCTAAAGATGTACCATATTTAACGTGAAAAAGAGGGGCTAGATATAAAGTAAAGTTAGGACCTTATTTCTTAAAATTTGTTATTCTTATATCCACAAAAGTATTTTCAACAAGAGTAACACCATACATTACAACTGTAAAGTAGAAAAAGTATAAAACGGTACTTATTTGACCAAATTCAATAAATGGAGACTCTACGTGTTTAGCTCCTAATTGCATTAAGATTAAGAAATTAGCCACAAATACAAAGAAAGCCCATTTACTTAAAGGTCTGAATTGCATTCCTCTTGATCTACTTACATCTGTAATAGGTAGTAATAGTAATATAAGGATAGCAGAGAACATAGCTATAACTCCCAATAATTTGTTAGGAATAGATCTTAATATAGCGTAGAAAGGAAGAAGATCGAAAATTAAATCAACATACATTAAAACAGGGAAGTTGCATAGTAGTGAAGGTTATAGAACTATATATTTTGTTAGTTCTATTATCTCTAACTAGTTTAGAATGAGGTTTATAATCATTAACACAAAAAGAAACAAAGAAACTAAATACATAATAAAAATATTCTTTATGTGCCACAGCTGTTTGAGCATATGTTAATCTAGAATAACTAGTAAGGGACCTTCTTGCTATGTGGGCATCACCGAGTAAAACACCAACTAATATTTCTCTTAATTCATTTTGCATTGTCCTATCAGCTCTCTGAGCGGATGGTAAACGTACAATACCTTTTGTTGAACTAGCATCACTACGAACAGTAGTAACTGAGAAAAATAAATCAGTGTCTGAATTGTGTTGATTATATAAATATAAGCATATTTATATTCATAGTATTACTACTATGTTTGGACTATCTCTTCATAAAAAAATATTTTTATGTCTCGCGTATAGCCTCTGAGGATCCTACTAAGACCTATGGTCGTTTGGTTTCCTGCTGATTCTCCTACTTTTTAGGAACTTCCAGCAAATAGCGAGATTAAGTGACATCTTTCTTTATCACTCTGGAACAATAGCTGCAGGAGTTTGCATAGGGTTTGCCACTACGTAGTTTTCACTATCACCTAATACATTAGGCATAAAGAACACAAATAAAGATAATACAAATATAAATGCAAATATTGTAATAAGATCTTTAAATAGGAAATATGGTGCCATAGGTATTCTTTCATAGCTTGCTGATATACCTAGAGGATTTCCTGCGAAATATTTCGACTGTACAATAAGCATAAATCTTAAATCTACACCCACCAGTGACCCAGTCTGTAGCGATCATACTTAAGTCATATATAGACTTTATATAACCGACGGTCTCTTAATTAAAATTTAACCGTTTTCACTAGTGTTGCCAAATCATACTACCCAATTAGTAGTAGTTATGATTTAAACATCCCGTCGGATATTTAGGGATTAAATACTTAACCCCACGACTACTTATATATTATAATCCTAATTTGTAAAGCATACTGGGTTCCATATGAGGGGTTAAGAGTTTTCTTAGTAAAGGCATATGTTCTACTTTAATAACTAATAGATAACTACTTTTAATTTGACTCGTGCTCCTGCGAGATTCATGGGCAAGGGCAAAGCCCCTACGTTCCGATCACAAAGTACTTTTAATATTAAATTTAGTTTCTAAAGCTGATGACAATAACCTTACCTCTTGTTTTGAAAAATTCTGGGTATGAATTAGAAGACTAGGGTAATGGAAAAAACCTTTGTCGCTAATTCAAATGGCTAAACTCAAAGGTGTCAATATATCCGCAATATTTACAGGTATTTTCTTTTGTTTTTTATGATTATAAAAGGATTTATATAACCAGATTAAACTTGTAAAACTATGCGTAACAAAACTATAATATATAGACTGGCAACTAGCACCACCATGTTTGCAAACAACAGGCAAATTATTGGTACAATAGCCCCTTTTATTAAAAAACTCGTATAACCAAAACATATACTCCTTATATGCTTCACTTTTTTTGAATATAAATCTAACACCTCCATTTTTTTCCCGCTCTGCATGACTATTACCTAACAATGAACCTCCCAATAGAGAGATAACATCTTCGTTATGTGGACCTATTCTTTTACCAGGTTTAAAATTAGGCAATATAAATGCTAGCTTTGCTTTAGGGGGTTCCCTTCTAGTACTTATAGAAGGTAGTCCTTTATGACTTTCGCTATCATTGTCACAAGGAGCTAAAGGTAGACGGGAATAACCTAAAGTTGGTGTATTTTTATATATAAATTTGGGGCCAGGAGGCTCTAAATTTTTACTCGCTACTAAATCTTGCTTCAGACTTTTCTTTACAAATACTACATTATCATCTAATACTATGGGCATATTTTTCTGTAATCTGGTTGTAACTGTAAGTGGAGCTAGACCTAAAAATTTAGCGCACTCAGATATCGAACCAAATGTATTAACAACTAAACCATCTTTATTTTGGAGTTCTATTTTAATACTACCACTTCCTGTGTAATATTTATTTAAAGACTTTATGAAAATTCTTCCGTCTTTTTTTTCCTCAAGATTAGATGGTCCAGCTAATAATTTTACAATATCATCTTTAAGGGCATCAAGTTGAGGTTGACTCATTTTTGCTGCATTAGTAGATGATCGGTTAAGATTCATTTGACTAATTATAAGATTTATAATTGTTACACCTTTTTCAGTATAGTGTAAACCTAATTTTTTAAGTTGTAATATAGTTTTTCAATCATTATAGTCATTTTCTTTCTTACTACCCCAGGTTAAACTATCAAAGAAAGGAATTAACACTAAAGTTAAATAATCTGTACGGCTGATATGTAAACTAGTTATGTCACCTTTATTCCCTATTCTACTATCCAATGAAGTTCTTACAGCTTCTTGCTCATTAGGTCCATTAAATCTAACAGCTAAAGACTGAAAAAAAAATTGTATAGCCCTCATTAAATCAGTATTGCTCTTCTGGGTTAATGAAAAAGTTACAGAGAAGGGAAAGATTTTTTGAACTGAAAAGCAACCTTCCCCTTCTGTGAATCCTAATACCCACTCAGGAGTTATACGTAATTTATGTGAGTTTGGCATTGTAAAATCAGTTCTAAGACTATTCATCCTGGCTTTAAGTTTACTAATCTCTTTTTTGGTTAAGGCTGACTTAGATAGAACATAAAGCTCTAAGGCTTTTTTGAAATCTAAGTAGTTTAGGTATTTTGTAGAATTAAGGGGAAATTTTTCAAAAATCTCTATTAAAATTAGGAGCTCACTCTGTTTATTTACACGGAAAGATGCCATACCACTAGTATCTACTTTACCTATTCCTAGGTTTTTTTGTATGAAAAGAATTACCGGTAAGTCGTCTAGGTGTAAAGATATCTTAAACTCGAATTCTACTGCTCTTTCTCGTATTCTAAAAAAGAAACATGATTCCGCATCAGCTAACCCACAAAACCAATCGTAGAAATTATTTAGATTAGGATCTAGACGCGATTCTATTGGTAATGATACCCCTTTCGCTTTCGTAGAATAATGATGTCTACGAACATTTAAAGGAATAGTAGGTTTTAGATTAAGTATGAAAAGACAACTTTTTAAAAAACACAACTCGTTAATAGTATCTGATTTATACGTATCTCATAAGATACATATGCTAAATAAAATAATAAAGATAGTAATTAATAACATTACTTTATAATTATGAGTAAAGTATTTGCGGAAGTAGTTATTTGTAGTCGCTTGTATATTAGAGTAAAAATTGAATACCAACCCCGCGGTGTCATGTAAAACGATTAAATGCATTAGTGCTAAAGCAGCTAATACAAAAGGTAAAACGAAGTGTAATGAGAAAAATCTATTTAATGTAGCATTGTTAACAGAGCATTTATGTTGGTAACTTCGTTTGAAACAAACTATCGTTACACTCAATAAATTTCTTTATTGATCGGACTATATCTTTATCTCTTTTTAGTAGTTTGAAGGTATCTTTATTTTTTCTGAATATCTATGTATTGTACGTAATTGTTTTAGTCACAATAAATATTGTAATCTCTTATTACCCAGTAATTGTAAAGGAGCTTTATGTAAAAATTGAATAACATTTTATATTGATCTTACACCTGTAACTTTTAATTTGGAACAATTAGTTTTGTCTATATGTATAGCATTAGTAAAAAATAAATACTCTCGAATAGCAGATATTCAAATTTCCCCGTCTCTTTGAGCAACATCGAAACTGGCGACTAAGTAATCTTTATCTTTGTACAACTTATAAACACTAAAACAACCTTCAGCCTCTATAAATCCTACTAATAAAGCAGGAAAGTAAGAAGCACTTGTAATAGATTCTAGGGTATTTATAGGGTTGCTATCTCTAGTATATTCAGGTAAATCTTCTGAATATATAATACCTGATAGAGCATCTTAAAATCTTAAATAATCATATTGTTTATTAGAGAACATAGGGTATTTGTCAAATATGGGTATAATAATTTTTTTTAAGTGGTCTTTATTTCTAATTCTTAAAGATACCATTTCAATTTCATTTCTTTTTCTGAAACTTACTACACCTATACCTAATAAACTTTTTATTTTATATAACAATTGAACGTCTTTAATAGACAATTCAATACCTAATTCATATGCTAAATACTTACCTTTTTTTGTAACAGTAAAATAACCGTCACCTTCAAACAAACCTACTAAATAAGCATACGAGAGATTTCCTGCGTGTAGTCTCTGAGAGGCCTCTGAAGTATGTATACTTCTCACCCCGGCTGATTGTCCCCGTGTCATTGCAATTTTCACGTAAATAATTAATATTAATAAAAAGAATAAATCGTATGCAAATCCTAAATTAGGGGATTTTCCAGCATTAAGCAGGTTTTTTAACACTACGTCACCGTAGTGTGGTTCGACTGTATTTAAACCACCTCAAATGACGAAATAAACGAGTATTCATCGTTTCAATAGGGCATTTAATCCCTATTCTCACCAATTTTATATATATTTGGTGTTTAGACTATGTCTTCAACATAAAAAAATAAATTTTTTATGTTGTGGGGTACTCGTGTCGAGCTTATTGTTGGTATTACTCACTCATTAGCCGTTGAACGTTCTTGATCCACCTCTTATACCGAATCAAGCTCCGCTGCAAGTAATCTATAAACTGATGGTTATTATTAATAGACGTTCTTGCAATTCTCCCCATTTGCCTTTATAATGTCACCATCAAAGGAGCCCATATATACAGATAAAGAAAATATAAATGTGTTTTAATATGTTTATTTGTTTGAAGGATAATTAAGATTACCATAACGGTTACTACTTTTTAAATCGTTTAATCATTTTAGATAAGAAATTCCTTTTAGTCCTATCAAAGGATGTAGACCCGAAAAAGAAAAGAAATCTATGACAGTTTGTATATCAGCTTTGGAACTGACAGAAAATTGATTATATATGTTATTTTCAATATCAATCTTCCTATTTGTATTAAATACTAATTTAAATGATTCAAATAAACTAGTATGTATTCTTTGTTTCAATTGAAAACAACCGTCATTATTACTTTTTATAAAAAATGATCCTTCTGCCATTGTGAAACCAACTATTCAATTTTTAAAGAAACTTAATTTAGCGTAATAAGCTGCATTTACCAAGTCAGATGACTTGGATATATCACTTATATTTGGTATATTATCGAACATTTTTATGTCTTGTTCTAGTATTGCCATAGCAGTATTAAATTGGTTATTTCTTGTTTCAGTTAAAAAAAATATGTTGTGGTGTAACAACAATGGAAATAAAACTTCTTGTAGATCGGTTTTGTTAATAATTAACTTACAAGTTGGACTCCTATTATCTTTGTATATAGTTATTTTACCTATATTAAGGATAGAACGTATATACTCTATAGTTGAGATATCTTTCAAATGAATAGATATAACAAGTTTAACAGCTATGAATCCTTTAGTTGTTTTTGTTATTTGTATGTAACCGTCTCCATCAATAAATCCTACTAAAAAAGAAAGAAAAGGAGAAGGTATAGATAAATACTCTTCTTTATTCAATCTCACATTTTTATTACCTTTTTTTAATGCGTTTATGTTAACAGTACCTATCGTAGGCAATAGACTAGATAAGGAATAAACTGTAATAGAACGGTCTGCAAAATGATTTGACTCAACAATATCTTGACCTACTCAAGGTATAGCACTCATAAGATTAGTAATAACTGTAGCACCTCATAGGCTCATTTGCCCGTAAGGAAGGACGTACAAACTTGCTTATTAATATTTTATAATAAGCTGGAATAACTTTGAATTCATATATTCCATTAATTAAATACCTTCGTTTAATTAAAAGTCTCGACTGTACATTAAGCAGCTTTGCAGCCACCCATTAGTGACCCAGTCTGTAGCGATTATTTATATAACCGACGGTCTTGTCCTAGTGGATTTTGACCGTTTTCACTAATATTGCCGAATAGTATTAAAACTAATCTACATCCCCGTCGGGACATACCACTTTAATTTTTTTTCTATAAAGATTGCAAAAAAATATTTACTAATGGGACTATGATTTATATAAGAATAAAATGCGAGTATTAAGTAATAAAGTATAAAATATTTATTTAGGAGTAAAACCTGTTAATAAGATAAATGTCCCACTATTCACTGTTTTTTAACTAACTTTTTTTCTGTTTGCAGTGCTCTTCTAATAGTTTTTTCATTACAATTTATAGCTTTACTTGCTTCTAAAATAGTAGAGTATTTACCGTAAACAGTTCTATCTAAGTTATATAACACAACAGGTCTTGTATTGGTAATACATTTTTCTTTAGTTTCTTTTGACATAGGTGGTCTAGCTAAAGCCTTTTGTCTCAATTTTTCTATTGTTTCAGGAGAAAACTTTTTACCTCTATTTAGACTACCTATCATTTCTCGTCTAGCATCCGTATAAACATCTTTTATTTTCTTACGCTCAATTTCAGTATGTTTGTAACCAAAACTAGAACCTGCTTCTGTTAAAATATTATAATTAGGTACTAATCTTTTTAAATAGCTATCCTCTAAATCCAATAACTCCTTGTTATTTTCTTTGGTAACAACATTAGGATATAAATCTAATATAACAAAAGCAAAGTTTCTCAAATCATACTTTTTAATAGCTAATTTAACTATTTTGCTACCTCTAAAGTGAATATTGTGGTTACTAAATCTTGTATAAAATCTATTGGTTGATGCAGAACCTATATAATAATCTTTAGTTGTTTTATTCATTATCATATATACACCAGCTAAATTTTTTTTATTGTTTAATATTTGTTTTCTAGTATCTTCTAGATTTATATCTTCATAAACATATATAGGGTTTATACCTAATTAATTAATAATAGTTTGTAGTCTTTCATAAATTTTAGTACTACTTGAAGAACTACTAGTACAATAACCTCTTGTTAAGGTACTTGTAAACAATATCTTGTTTACTTTATAATTTGTTATAATTCCTTTATTACTTATATTCCTTTTATTACTTATATTAAACCATTTTGGGCTATGTCTATTACCCAGGAAGGCTGTGGCCATCATTAAAATAAATATAACAGTACCAATAGTTCATACTAAAGTTCTTGGAGCTCTATATGATCCGTAGTACATACCTCTACCTATGTGTAAGTAAACTATGAAGAAAAATGCTGAAGCAGTATTACTGTGTAAGTAACGTATTAATCATCCATTATTTACATCACGCATAATCATTTTGGCTCAATTGAGTCTGTGCTTTTTTATCAATAAAAACTTATTTTGTTGGCGTTACTTTTTAGTAATAACACACAACAACAAGCTTGTGTCACCAAATAAGAAATTTAAGATCTACTAAGACTTCTCTTTTGATATAGGTGTAGAGTAAAAAATATATTTATTATTATACAATTTTCCTGTATCAATGTATCTACCTATTGTTCTACTACTTCTTCTTAAACCTATAATTTCATGTCCTTCACCATAAGTAGAAAAAGGAGATCCCTTTAATTCTTTATATCCTTCGGGTACACATTCATAAATATAGACAGTAAAACCTTTACGCCCTCCTTTAGCTATAGTAAATTCTCTAATTAATTCGAAATGGCTACTATTACTAAAGATATCAAAAGGAGGTATTTGATCTAAAAGTTTCATTATAGAATCTTCACTAGGCAATCCTATTTTATTTAAGCTATTATTAGTAGTATAACGGTATTTATTTGTAGCTGAAGAAATTTGTAAAGCAATTTTTTTACCCTCAGGTAAATAATAATAACCTAATTTATGAATAATGACCGTTATTACTCAATACTGATAATCTAAATTCTTTCTACTAAAAAACATCATTGACTCAAAAAAAGGTATAATATACTTAAAATTCATATCTATTTTTTCTATTGTCACAGAGTATACACCTGTTCCTTTATTTAAAGTATACTTTACTCCTACATCATTAAGGTTTGCACCTTCCGAGTTATTAAATGTGTCTAAGAAATATGCTTCAATAGCTTCTAAAACAAAAAGATTCTTTTCATTTTGGGCAATTTGGAAATAAGGAACAAGATGTTTATATCCAAAAGTTCCTTCCCCTTCTACAAAACCTAACAATCACCACTTATTAATAGAAACTTTGTTTCTCAAAATCTTATCTTCCTTTGCACTAATAATTCTTTTACTATTCATAGATTCTTTTAATTTTTTTAATTTTATAAGATCTATATTGGACAATTGTGCAGAACCATTATTTTTTGTATTATTTGATTTAATAGTTGCTGCTTCTAAGAAACAAGAAAAATCTAAATATTTTGAGGTTTGCAAAGGGAATTCTTGAAAAATAGGAATAAGAACTGAAATTATGTCTTCAAACTTAGTTACGAAATATAAAGCGGTTTTACTATTTTTATTTTCTAGTACCCTACCTATACCTAAAGTTTGAGCTATTTTATGTAAAACTTCTACATCATCTAGATGAACTTCTATAACAAATCTTAAACTTACATATTTTCAATTTTGTTGAGAAGAAATAGCAAAAGACCCTTCAGCGTCTGTAAATCCTACCCATCATTCTAAGAATTGTTTAGAAGCATTAGGCATAACTTTTTTTAAATGAGAAGGTAGATCTTCAGAATTCTTATTTGGTAGACAAGTGTTTAAATTTTTAATATATTTTTCCACTAATTTGTTTTTAAGTTG